>Ga0233425_10000637_pt1 | contig 88397 bp, 94 predicted proteins | sample Watercolumn_Towu_2_FD_181712 | JGI IMG/M metagenome (GOLD analysis project Ga0233425, IMG submission 181712) | Freshwater microbial communities from Lake Towuti, South Sulawesi, Indonesia - Watercolumn_Towuti2014_140_MG | ecosystem: Environmental > Aquatic > Freshwater > Lake | place... | reverse complement strand
GGACCAGATTCTTGTAGTTTTTCTGACATAACAAAACCGCATTTTGAGCAAAACATCTCACCTGATTCGGTATCAGTTACGAGTTTACCCCTTCCACAACGAGGACATCGTTCTTTGGTATTTACTATCTGCGTCATAAAATACGAAAAGTTTCATTTTGATTCAAAATAAAAAGATTTAACAAGATTTTTTGTTTATTTTTTTAATCTTTTAGAACGAAAAATCCTTTTAAAGCAATATTTAAATACAAATGCTCTAGATCACAAACAGAAAATGGAAAAGTGCCCACTTTGTGGTGAACTGATAAACAGCTCGTCGGGAATTCCGAATCACATCAGAAAGATTCACCCACAGAGAACGACTCTACTGAAGGTCTAAACTAAATTTTTCATCTCCCTAATTTTTGTTAGCTAAATTTAGTGTACTGTTAAGTATAATTCACATCTTGAATTAAAAATCAAATATTGTAGCATGTGGCGTGACTAACTTTCAAAACAAATGGTCTAAACCACAAACACCAGGATTAGGAGAACGAATTAACGACGCCCTAAAACCAAAAGGCGCATTAAAACCTAGAGTCGAAACAGCCATCAAAAGACTTCAGCTGCAAATTGGAAAGTTAGATAACATGCTTACTAAGCTAAAACAACGAGACGAGCAACTTTTCCAGAGAGTAGTTACTGCTACTCAACAACATGATACATCAACTAGCAAAGTCTTATCAAACGAGCTGGCTGAAATTCGTAAAGTGAGTAGAATCCTAGGAAATGCACGAATTGCCCTTGAACAAATCGAGCTAAGATTAACAACATTCCACAACCTTGGCGATACAGTCGTAACCATCATGCCCACAATTGGACTGATGAAGAGCCTCAAATCTTCATTGATCAAGTTCATGCCAGGAGCTGATCAGGAACTGAATAGAATGACAGAAATGCTTAGCGGCCTGATGACTGAGACATTCCAGAGCAGTGATGCATCGTTTGGTGTAGACGAAACCACAAATGCAGAATCAGAAAAGATATTGCAAGAAGCAGCAGCGGTGGCAGAAGCCTCTGTAAATGAGAAATTCCCATCAATGCCTATACAATCATCTTCTATATCGTCTTCAAGATTCACTTAATACCTCACATTTTTTAAAATTTTAGTTAAAATTTCTAATATCTAGTCTTGTTTTGGCCTTGACTCTTTGAAGGACTTTATTCTGCTACCCTCATCATCAATAACTCTGTCTATGCCTGATAATTTGTTTCGTAGATTGCCTATAAAATTCCCCACCTCATCTGCCTCTTTTTCAACTGCTGATCTTTTCATTTTGAGATTTTGAATCCCTTGATTTTCCTCTTCAATGTATTCGCTTACCTTCATGAGCTTTTCTTTGAGATTTTTAATGTCAACAGATTCTTGTTCAATGTCTTTTTCCAATCTTGTACGTTTATCTTTAAGATTTTTAATCATCAATCCAACATAATCAATTGCTTCATCTAGCTTGGCACGCTTATCCATCAATTCACTTATTCCAATTTCGCTTGTCATAGAAACGGACGAATTTTTTTGGGAATATGTCTCAGCTGGAGTATTTACCTTCTCGGTTAATTTTTCATCATTTATTGATTCTTGTCTATCTGAAGAAAACGATTCAGAATAGTCCTGATTAAAACTTGGTTTTTCTTCAACCATCTCAAAACCGGCATCTTCAGATTCATCCTTTTTTTTCCTGAATCTATCAAACATATCTATCACGACTTATGAGAATCACATTGAATAAAAAGTTATTAATGAATATTAAAAACCATAAACCTCCTTTTTATATTACCAGATAGCTGATTTTTGCGATTTGCCCGCGCCATAAAAAATAACCATTTTTACAATTTTAAGTAGATGAAACAGGCGTTCCACTATGTGTTCCGCTTTAAGGTTTCAAAATGTACCTGATTAAGCAACTCGTCGTATAGGTAGCATGTCAAAACAACAATACAGATCCGAGATGGGAATAATTGGTGACATTTTGGATGTAACCATGTCTGGTGGCCGTGAAGGGGTTATTGTCTCTGCAATATCAAGAAAAGCCAACCTCTCACACTATGCCGTATTAGACAAATGCCAAAAACTAGTAGATGCTGGCTTAGTAGGTTCGGTCAAAGATGATAGAAACAGAAGGTATATGGTTACTGAAAAAGGCGTCCAATTCTTCCAGGAATTCCAAAAATTCCAGTCTCTGGTAGAATCCATGAATCTAAGGTACTAGTGTATGAACCCACAATTGGTACTGTGTAATTCACAGGAACCTCTTCCAGAGGATGGAATCCTTTTTGTAAGGATCCAAAGTATCCTCACAACAATGGTCAATCTGCCTATAATCGCATTAGGCCTTGTTGTACTAGCTGTAGGCATGCCTACCCAAAATTCTCTTAGCACCATTCGAACTATTGATTTTACTATTTACCAAGATGGCTCAGCTCATGTATTTTATCAAACAGAAACAGATCCACTTTCTCCTGACTTTACTGTAAAACTTTTTGGAAAAACAATAGAAAATCTAGTTGCACAAGATGAAAATGGGCTTTTACTTACAAGTAATATCAGAGACGACATAGCACAAATAGAGACATTTGGAGCTTCGATGATTACAATAGATTATGATACTCATGATCTTATATCAAAAAATGGTAAGATCTGGTCATTTGCTGTAGATGTCCAATCAGAACATACAGTGCTAATGCCAAAAAATATCGTTATCGTTGGAATGAATACAATTCCTTCCAGCATAGAAATAATCGATGAACAATCACATCTTTTGTTACCTGCAGGCCACACCGACATTAGCTATTCTTTTGGCATGTCTGGCTCAGCACAAACTGCATTAGATGCAATAAATGAAGCTAGAAACTCAATCGAACAAGTAAAAAACAGTGGAATACAAACCCCACTAGCAGACGCTAAACTTGATGAAGCATTAACTGCATATGACGATGGAAGATTTACTGACGCAATAGATCTAGCAAATGAAGCAAAAAACTTGGCAGCACAACAAGAAATCTTAGAAACATCGAATTCATCACAAACTAATTACATTATAGTAATTGTAGGAATAGTTGCAGCTGCTATTGCGGTAGGCCTAATCCTAAAGCAAAGAAAAAGCATCAATAAAACACTAGTTGTTACATCAACACAGGAAAAAACTGTATTCAAAATACTTGACAAAGAGACAATCTTTAAACTAAGACCAAATCTTCGAGACGACGACAAAGAGCTAATTTCTTTTATTTCTGATAACGGTGGCCAGGTATATGAAAGTGAACTACGCAAGAGATTCCTTCAGCCAAGAACAACCATGTGGAGAGCAGTAAAACGACTAGAAAGAGAAGGAATAGTTGAGATTGAAAAAAAAGAATCACAAAATCTAGTAAAACTAAAGGATGGTATAACCGGTGAGCAATAATGAATAAAACCCATCTTATTATGTTATTTTTGGTTGCCGCTTTCCTAGGCACTATTACAACCAGTGCTTATGCTGAATCAGAATCAGAATCACTAGTTAGACTTGCAATGCAAGCAAGAGATCACATAAAATCTGAACTCTCAAACACAGAATCAATACCAGATGAAATAAAGAAATTATACAATCAAGGCTCTGCCGAAATTGATGCATTAACAAATGCAGCAAAAGAAGAAAACATCGAAGCCGCAAGAACTCACTTTTTAGCTGCAATGAAGATCTTCAAAGAAATAGGACAACAAATTAACCAAGCAAGAAAAGTTGCTGAAGTTGCGTTAGCACAGGACACTGATACGCAATATGGAGTAAAGCCAGTTATTGATAGAATGGAAAAATATGTGGATAGACTAAAAGAAATAGCAAAAAAAAGTAGTGTAGAAATTGATTTTCAAGCACTCGATGAACTGATAACTACCGCACGAAATAACTACAACAACGGCGATCTTGAATCTGCAGAAAAAACCATTAACGTATTAGAATCATTGACACTTGACGTCTATAACACACTCAAAAATGATGCAGATCAAAAAAAGACCACACGCGCAAAGGATTTTGCTGAAAAACAGGTACAGCGAGTCGATGCACTCATTGTACAAGCAAAAGATCTAGGCTTATCAGAAAACATAACCAAAAACCTGGAACAATCAAAACTACAACTCATTAGAGCAGCTAATTCAAGCCAAATAGTAAAACAGACGAAGATCATTATTACACTAAAAAATCAGTTTGATGAATCAAAAACAAGTAGAATAGACGCAATAATCAACAATCTTGAAGCAAAACTAGACAAACTATCAACCAGTAAGCGCGTTGATGCAACCAAACTTGACAAGGCAAAAATCATGTTTGATGAGCTAAAAACCCTCATCTCAAAAGGTGATCTTGAAAATGCTCTCAGATTATTTAACACGTTAAATAGCTTAGTTAGTGATATTGAAAATTCTGCAAAAACCGAAAACAACAAAGCTAACTCTCTACGATCTGAATCTCTTTCTGAATCAAAAGCAGAAAGAATTAAACTAAAAATTCAACAACTGGAAGATGAATTACATAAACTAGAATCAAAAGCAGATAAAAATGCGGCTGCCAAACGCTGGATCAAAAACTCACTTTCATTATTAGATCAGGCAAAATCTCAAGCTGAAAAATCACCAAAAGATGCATTAAACAAAATTTCTGAGGTTGAAAAGACACTCAAAATATTGTATAGAATACTTCAATAATCTGACCAAAACTTCATATACATTTTAAAAAGAGGTCCATCGTGCATGGCTTCTAAGCGAATTACTGTTGGTGTTGGAATACCAATGATGGTAGTTGGCGCATTGATTGCATTTTTGTGGGCTCCAATGGAGATAGAGCTAGGAGAAACAGTGGAATTTGTTGGGGGACTGATTGGAATCTTAGGTGTAGTATTTTTCATTTCTGGTTTGTTTTATACAAAAGAGCCAGTAATGTCATAACAAATACAATCTTAATTGAATAAATAACAACCATTCATAATTAAATCCTTGAAAGTAAGACTATTTGAGATATTCACATCGGTAGAAGGTGAAGGAATACTTTATGGAACAAAGACACTGTTTGTCAGACTAGCAGGTTGTCCTTTCACATGTTTTTATTGTGATACAATAGAAGCACTCCCGATGACTTCTGGCACAGAATACTCATTAGAAGAAGTTTGCAAAATGATAAACTCCAAACTACAAGATAAAACTTATAAAGTTAATTTTACAGGAGGCGATCCACTTATTCAACATGAAGCAGTTAGGGAAATGGCACGATATGTAAAATCAAAAAACATCCCTACCTATCTTGAATCATCATGTTTTGACTCTGCAAAATTTTCTGAGATTTTACCGTTTATTGATTTTGTAAAAATTGAGTTTAAAACTAAAGATTCTGAATTCGTCGATCCTAAACATTATTCCACACTCATGGAAAATGCGTTAGAGTGTCTTAAATCATCAGTTTCATTAAAAAAAATAACATACATCAAAATCGTAGTAAGCTCAAAAACTGATTTACCATCATTTAAAGAACTAATCAAGAAAATTTTTGAGACAATTTCTAAAACCGACATTGCAGGATTTATAATACAGCCAACCTACGCTGTAGCAGAACCAAGTTTGGAGCAACTCTTGGAATTTTATGATACAGTGTATCCTTTTTATAACGAGGTACGTATAATACCACAGTTACACAAATTGATAGGTGCACCATAATGGATGAAGAAAGAATACGAAAATTAATCAGGGAACTAATAATTGAGATAGGTGAGGACCCAACAAGAGAAGGTTTACGCGAAACACCAGACAGAATAGTTGACATGTACAAAGAAATCTTTTCAGGATATGATTCTGATTCTGAGCTGTCAATTCAGTTCCCCGAGGACTCTGATGCAGTCATTGCAAAAGACATCCAGTTTTATTCAATGTGTGAACATCACATGTTACCATTTTTTGGCAAAATCCACATAGCTTATTCTCCTAAAGGCAGAGTATTTGGAATCTCAAAATTGGTTCGTTTGGTAGAAAAATACTCAAAAAGACTACAAATTCAAGAACGACTTACAAAAAACATAGCAGATGAGCTATTTTCACAAGGAGTAAAAGGCGTTGCTGTAGTTATAGAGGCAGAACATCTCTGCATGAGAATGCGAGGAGTAAGAAACGATGCAAGAATGACTACACATGCATTTAGAGGAGTTTATGAAAGAAAAGAAGATCAAAAAGATATCATTGCTATGATAAAAAATGATACAAAATCTTCTTCACTTGTCTAAATCTCTGAAAAAATAAATAATTATATCATAAGACAATGGTACATGGGAGTACACAATAACGTACACATACCAAGAGAGTCATGGCCTTATTGGACTTGGCTAGCCGTTGAATTCTTTATAGTTCTAGCAGTATCAGCTCTAGTTTCAAGAGAAATAACTGGCATGTTGACACAGATGGGTTTTGATGCACAAATGCAAAACTGGATCTTTTGGGGAATAGTAGGGGCGATTTTTGTAGGATGGTATATCATAATCAGATGGCTAATACTGAAAAAACCAATCTTGGAAAACAAGTAGACTAGTTCAAATATCTGGTTTTATCTAAAATCTTAGCTTTTACAAAAGCAGCCTTGCGGTTATTACATGATTCACATCTACCGCAATGCAATTTTGTATTTGAATAACAACTCCATGTTCTAAACAATAGATCTCCAACTATTGCGTGACCTCTTTTTAGTAGTTTACTTTTAGAAAACAATTCATTAAATGGACTCCAAATTCTTATTCTTTTTCTTATTCCAGATCTTATTCCATCAATATCTCCCTGATTTAATGCAGATTCTAATTTTTTTGAAAAAGAAGGACGACAATCAGGATAAAACATATCGCCTTTATGTGCACCATATGCAACCAAAGATGCATTTAATGTAAATGCCCATGCAGAAGCAATTGACAAAAACACAGCGTTTCGTATTGGGACTACAATTGAATAATCAAATCTCGATGGTATTGGTCTTGTTTTGCTTGTAAGCACATTGGTTTTACCGTAAAGCTCTTTCATGAAATTAATATCCACAATTTTGTGTTTTTTGAGTTTAAGACCTTTAGCAAGACTCTTTGCAGCCTTTAGTTCTTGACTAGCTCGTTGCCCATATGCAAAGGTGATTCCATATAGCTCATACTTTGACTTGAGATATGCGCATGTACACACAGAATCTAATCCGCCACTAAAAACTACTACAGCCCTTTCCAATAAAATAACACCAAAACACTAGAGCCCGATTGCTCCTCTACAAGGCTTACAAATTATAGTTTGACAGCTTGTATTAGATGAGGCAAAACCTCTTTTCATGGCATCACAAATCTTTTTTGGATTTGACGATTTTGTTGTGAAAGCTATTACAGATGGACCTGCTCCACTTATTGTTACTCCATTGGCGCCTGCAGCTAACGCCTTTTTTTTAACTTCATTAAAACCGGTAATCATGTGTTGCCTTGCAGGTTCAACTATCACATCTCTGACAGATTTTCCGATAAGTATAGGATCTTTTTTCATAAATCCTGCTACAATTGCGGCTGCATTTGATAAATTGGTAATACTATCAGATATTTTGATTTTTTTTGGAACAACACTACGTGAAACTTTGGTCTTCTTTTCTGGCACTTTTAGGTTTGGAATAGCAATACACAAGACAAGGTCTCTAGGAGGTTCGATTCGAATTACATCAAGAGGATTTGCCCTTACAATTACAAAACCACCTAAAACCGATGCCGCTACGTTATCATAATGAACTGAACCAGCATTGGCCTTTTCACCTGCACCTGCAAATCTAACCAGCGAATTATTATCCATATTCAGCTTGAACAATCTGTTCATGGCAACTACTGCAGCAGCTGCAGAAGCTGCACTACTCCCAACACCAAAACCTGCTGGAACCCCTTTTTTGATTTTAACTTCAATCCCAGTCTTAATCTTAAACTCGTTTGCAATCTCACTTACAACAACTCCTGCAGTATTCTTTTTTGGATTTAGTGGAACTGAATCTGAAGTAATGATTTTGATACCTTTTCCTTTTTTTGTAATTGTTATTTTATCAAAGAAGGCATCTAATGCAAGACCAAACACATCAAAACCAGGCCCCAAATTTGCAGTAGATGAAGGAGCCATGACAGTTACACTTGATACCACTAGTCTTCTACCTCCTCGCCTAAGTTAATTACTCTGCTTAAAGCAATTTCTAAATTAACAATACCTTCGCCTGTTACATTTGAAATAGGAATTAGACCTTGGGCAAACCCACTCAAATTCAAGCCTCTTAACACATTAGTAATAAGAGAATATGTATCTCCATCTGCTTCTTTTACAACAGCCTCCTCAAGCGTTCTTAAATTAGAAGACCACCTAAGAACATTTTTTAATTTTTCACCAATAAGATCACTTTTTGTTAACACATTAACGGTGGGAATATTTAGTCTTAACTTAATCGAGGTTGCAAGAAGTGAAACTGAAACAAAATTAATTGGTGATGTAATTAACGAGCCATCAAAAAGAAAGATGTTTGCTTTTTCATCAGATCGTAGATTTTGGATAAAAAACGGGCCACTTGTTCTATATGCAAATAGTTCAATTTGTCCTGGAGTATCAACCAACAGATAATCCGGATTAATTCTATCTATCTCGCCTTGTAGCTCATCAATTTTTGATGCAATAAGATCATTTGCCATAATCAATGAACCATTTGGACCCAGATCATATTGGTTCATTATAGAAACAATATCAACAAAATCTCTAACATCAATATCACATGTATATGGTAATGAATCAACGCCTGGATCTAAATTGAGTACTGCCGTAAATGCGCCGTTTCTTGTATAATACTCGTAAATCTTTGCTGCAAGTAAAGATTTTCCAGATCCTGCAGTACCAGTAACAAAAATAGTTTTCAATCTTTTTAGTTGTTTTTTATTAGCTTATATTTGAATCATAAAAAAGTCATCGAATGAATTGGCGACTTTTAGCTATACCTGCAAGCACAATTCCTCTAATTATCATAATTATTCAGTTTGACATAAAAGCTGAGGATGTGTTTGCTGTAGGCATTTTGCCGTTTTTAGCAGCTGCTCTTGCAATGATGGGAAAACTCTTCATGCAAGGTCTAAAGTTTGGCTACATAGTAAGAAAGTATTTTGGGCCAATAGAATCTGTCTGGAAATTATCTGGCGTCAAAGTTGGAAGCGAGTTCATAAGATTTACAACGCCAATGTTTGTTGGCGGAGAATTTGTTTTAATTTACTGGTTACACAAGAAAGGATTTCCAACATCAAAGGCATCGTGGGTTGCAATCTTGGAAATTGTTACAGATGTAATAGCTGGAGGTTCTTTATCTATAATTGCAGGTGTTCTTGCACTATTGCATGGAGCAATTGTAGTTGGGGGAGTAGTTCTTGCAACTAGCATAACTGTAACAACAATCTGGGTTGCACTGTTTTTCCTATCTACTAAAAAGACATTTCAGATACCATGTGGATTGTCTGCATTAATTAAAAAATTTGGAAAAGAAAAAGGAGTCAACTATATCCAAAGAACCAATCAATGGATGAAAGAAATATGTATAATGAGTAGAGATAACCTAAGAACGCCGCAAGCAAGAAGGATCTTTGTTTACTGTTTTCTTTTTTCTATTGGCTCATGGATATTTTATGGAATATCATTTATGGTAATAGCAAATGGCGCAGGATATGTCATTGATTTTTTTGACTCGTTTATGGCAGTAATGGCAGCTAACGCAATTGGAAATCTGCCAATAACAGTAGGAGGCTCAGGACTAGCTGAATTTGGTGTTATAGCATATCTTAACAACCTTGACCCGTTTAATTTTGAGGTAGCAGAAGACACCGTTGAGTGGAATCTTATCATTGTATGGAGGATTGCAACGTATTATGTTCCAATAGGAATTACATGGCTGTTATTGGTAAAATTTGCATTAAGCAAATACACTAAAACTAGTATTTCATAAAGCAAATTTTAGTCATTGAGCCCTTTCGATCTTGCTAATTGTCAAAAAATACTCATGCTGGCCAAGTCCAGAAGAACATAGTTCATGAAGATCAGAAATAGAACCATATTCTGAAACTGGATAAACATAACCTATGATGCCAAGGATTGTTAGAATTATACCTGTTACAAATAATCCAGTTCTCACATTCCCGTTATAGATCTAGAACAAGATAAGTGATCTCCAACAAATCATAACGTGCAATCTAATGTAGCGCACCATCTATTTTCACGAACAAAAAAAGGCATTCTATTTTTACTGTTAATCAATAAACTCGTTTGGTGTTTTATATACAAAAATATGAATTAGAAACCACTTTATTTTTCAAAAAATCTGCAAATGTATGAAATTCAAAAACAAGGCTGTTGTAATAACAGGTGCATCAAGTGGAATAGGCGAAGCTTCTGCAATAGAATTTGCAAAAAATGGTGCAAATATAGTACTTGTTGGACGGAAAAAGAGCAAGTTAATCGAAGTAGAAAAAAAATTATCAAAATACAAAATCTCTACGCTTTGTTGCGAATGTGACGTATCACAAAAAACCCAAGTCAAAGAACTAACTAAACAAGTGCTCGACAAGTTTGGCCGAATCGATATTTTGGTAAATAATGCAGGATTTGCAATCTATGGTCCAGTTTCTGATCAAAGCATCGAAGAAATAGAATCACAAATGCATACAAATTATTTTGGAATGATCTATTGTACAAAGAATTTCTTGCCAAAAATGCTAGAGCAAAACTTAGGTCATATCGTTAATGTAGCATCTGTTGCAGCAAGCTTTGGACTACCAGGGATAGCACCATACTGTGCATCAAAGTTTGCAATGCTTGGTTTCTCAGAAGGACTAAGGCATGAGCTAAAAGAAACAAACGTCAAAGTTACAGTTGTGAGTCCAATAATGGTACGAACAAACTTTTTTGATCATTCATCATTTTCCTCAATGCCAAAGTATTCACCAGCTTCACTAAGTGCAAAAACTGTAGCAAATGCTGTTCTTAGGGCAGCAAACTCATCAAGACTTGAAATTATTGTACCGTCAGTGGTCAGGGGAGCAGTATGGGCAAAGCATACTTTCCCATTTATCATAGATCCAATTATTGGTTCTGCAATTAGAAAAAAACTGAGCTCAAAAACTAGCTACTCTTCTTCCTCAGGTGGTGCTTCTGCACCAGAACCGACATCTAAAAGCTCAAGCTCCTTTAATTCAAATTGATATATTGCTTCCATGTCGATTTCTTTTTCTTTTTTTAGAAACTCTATTACTTTTTGACCTAATGGTGCCTTTAAGACATCAAAACTAAATTCGTAAACAACTCCTTTCTGAAGATCCGATGGCTTGATTTTTTTTGGCAGATCTAAGGTTATGATATACCTACTATCCTCTACAGATTCATAGAGCTGTGCATCTATTTTGTTATCCTGCTCATAAATATCTAAAATATAGCCTGTTCTTGAAACAGACTGGGGTTTACCAAATTTTGCGTTTTGTATTTCATCTGTAACCCATTTTGGAATATCTTTTGCCATATACGTCAGCTACTCTATCGTTGTTTGTCTTTCTTGCTTTTCTGCCACCATTCCAAGTAATCGTACTGCTTGTCTTCTCGTGTTAACTCTCGCTGATTGAGTTTTTCACGTATATCTCCTACTTGTTCTCTTGTTGCATACAAACCACATTTTTTACAGATAAAGTGTTTTGTAGCTGGATCAAACTTCATTGGAGCCTCGATTTTTTTAAACAACTCTTCCAGATTCACATCTGAATTACCAGCATTTCGTTCCCGTATGGCTTTTCTTTCTCTCGCAGTACATTCTGGACAATCCGGCATCTGCTGTCATCACTAAAGTTTTCCATAAAAGCGTTCCCACTTTGATCCAAATAATCATCAGGTTTTCTGGTACGCGGATTAATATCGTCATCCCTAACAAAAGGTCAGTTCGCCCATCGAATACCGCGTACCAGATATGAATAATTTATTGACTAAAACTATTATCTTTTCTCTTATTCTCTAGCATATCACAAACAATTTTTGCAGTAGTTTGAGCACCATCTCCAACAAAATTTTTCTTATAACTTTCTAGCTTTTCACCAAATTTGTCGATATGACTTTTGATCTGTGCTATTGCATCAAGAACCTGTTTTTTGTTTGTTGCCAGTATGCCTAAACCAAGTTCTTCAACACATCTCAAATTATTGGTATGTTCATCGTATACAGGAATTCCTATTATCGGCTTTGCATAAATTCGAAGTATCTCGCCAATTACAGTATGAGAACCATTAGTTACTACATAATCACATAATCGTAAAACAGCATCCTTTTCCTGCTCAGATAAAAATCCTATATCTATTTGAAGCCAGTCTACATTTTTTTCAAGTGCTTCTGAAACTGAATAACTCTTACCGTCTTTCCCAAACACTCTATTGATTGCAGGATCATTTCTTGCATGAGAAACTAACCTCCTTTCATTTTTCATTTTATTGTCATGAAAGATTTCTACATATTTTTCGCCTGTTGTAGTATTAGTTGCTCTGTTACCCGTTCTCATCCAATATCCAAAATTGACTGCTTTAATTAGTCGTTGAAGATCTGTCTGAGACGTTTCTGTTGTTACTTTGCGACTTGCGTAATGACCAACAAAAGTCACTTTATTTTTCAACTTGTCTGGAAAATTCAGATTGTACTTGCAAATCGTATATGGTGGTGGCGAATCAGCTACGATTATCTTTGTTGCCTTTGCAATCTGTTTTGCTATAAAGTGTAGGCTAGGATAAAAGTAAACTCGCGTTGACCATAATTTTGGCATAAATTGGTTTGTTACAAAAACACTTGGAACGCCACGCTTTTCTGCTAATACATTAGATCCCATATCGCCATCATTTATGACCAAATCAAATTTTTCTTTATCATATAACTTGCCTTCTTCTCTTAGATAATTTGAAATCTGTTTGATCAACGGTGGATTTTTTGAAACAGGCAGCAACACGTTAAGTAATGACTTTGAGACACTTGGCCCATTCTTACCATCTATAGGAGTAGGCATCAAGACTTCATGGATGTGTTGTTTCTGTGATGGAAATTTTTCTAATAATCTCTGATAAATTTCGTCTTTACTAAAATAATGAATCTCATATTCTTCTCTGAGATATCTCGGAAGAACTTCGTTTAATGACATCATTCTTGCATAGTGTCCGTTACCCCAAGGGTAAATGAATTCGCCTATCTTTATCACGATTTCAAATCATTCCCACGTTTATTTTCAATAATCCACTTTTAACGAGTCTAATATATCATGAACATTATTTGGTCCTATTGTTACTGATACAACTTTTTTTGTCTTTATAGCTTGATTTACAATCTTTAGAGCTTCATTCTCAGAGGTTTTACCATTAAATTTCAAGTTAGCCATCTTCTCTATTTTCATAACATGTTTTTCCAAACCAATATCTTTAGCATTATTAAAAATGTCTCTGTCGAGTCCAGCTAGGGGTAGCCAAGGAATGAAATTTTTCTTAAACACTCGCATTATGATGCTATTTACAAAACTAGAAGGAAAAATTAATGGTGAGAGAGAAAGTGATACTTTTCTTATATTATTTGATTTTGCAACAAAGCACAAGATCTCAGCTACTGCTATTAACATGACATTTTTTGCACTATTTTTCAAGTCTAGATAAAAAAACTCTAGCTCTATTTTCGATTGTATGGTCTTTGGTAATATTCGATTTAAAATTTTGACAAGCTCTATTAGATTAGAATCACTATTGTAGCATATCACAATCTTGACATCAAATCCTTCCCTTATTGTCTCAAGGCATGAGACTGCTGATAGACCATCATAAACACAGCAAACTATTTTCTCATTTTGTGAATTATATGGCAAACCTCCATGGCCATTATCTGTAAAAATACAGATGTATCCATGTAGTCTTGTAAGATAAGCATAGATTATCTTATCATATCTTTCCTGTGTACCAGGTTTTGTACCAAGAGTTGTAGTTTTTTCTATTAATGACGAAGTTGCAGCAAGCTCGACATCTTTTGTCATATAACCAGTAGAATATCCCTCAACTTTTACCAAAAATCTCTCTCCGCTAAGCAAAAGATTTGTACCTATCTTGGCAATTGCAGAAACTAGAATATCAAACTCATTTTTTACCTGTCTTGCTATTGCAACTCGCTCTATCCCATACAGCAAATTTACCGTAGATGAAGCAAATACAGGGTCATTTGCCTCAATCACTATAACAGAGTCATCTTTTGTAATTTTACTAAACGTCTGATTTTGAATTTTTAGTACATTTTTGATATTAGAAATAAGCAAGTCAAGTTTGTTCCTAGCAAAAACTGATGGAAAAACAACTACAAACGAATTATCAGTCATCTTCAAATGTTATATCAAGTTGTTTATAATTTTAGGATAACAACCAACAATTATCTCGTAATAATTATAAAAGAACAGAAATCACGTCTCATTATGACTAAATTTACTGCCGAACAAATAGACAAGTTAAATACTGAACTTAAATCTCCGCAAGAGATTCTCAAGTGGGCTTTAGATAACTTACATCCAAAATTAGCACTGGCATCTAGTTTTGGTGCTGAAGATGTGGTCGTAATTGATATGCTAATGAAGATTAATCCAAAAGCCAGAGTGTTTACATTAGATACAGGTAGACTAAACCAAGAAACTTATGATGTAATGGATGAAATTCGCAAAAAATACAACACAAACATAGAAGTTACATTTCCTGATGCCCAAGAAGTAACTGAAATGGTAAGAGTAAACGGTATGAATCTCTTTTACGATAGCCCAGGAAACAGAAAATTGTGTTGTGGAATAAGAAAAGTGCATCCATTAAACAAAATGTTAGCAACTTTGGATGGCTGGATAACTGGTCTTAGAAGTGATCAAACACAAAACAGGAGTACAGCAAAAAAAATTGAGATTGATGAACAGCATAATGATATGATAAAAATTAATCCTATACTTGACTGGACATGGGAAAAGACTTGGAATTACATAAAAGCAAACAACATCCCATACAATAAACTGCATGACAAAGGATACCCAAGTATAGGATGCGAACCATGTACACGAGCTATAAAATCTGGCGAAGATCTGCGAGCAGGCCGCTGGTGGTGGGAAAACCAATCAGACAAAGAATGTGGTTTGCATATGGATCATGGTAAATAGACGTTGGCAAATAGTAACGGCATTGCAAAACCTCTTGGTGGCAAGTTAGTAAATAGAATTACCACAAAAAATACAAACGGATTATACTCGTTTTCTGTTAGTGAAGATGTTGCTAACGATGTAGAAAATATTGCAGATGGAATATTTAGCCCACTTGAAGGATTTCTTGGTCAAAATGATTTTGAAAGTGTAATTAGTAAAGGTAGATTAGCAAATGGCATTCCATGGACAATACCAATAGTACTTGACGTTGACAAAATAACAGGGAAAAAATTAAAAGATGAATCTGATATTTTATTAAAAAACCCACAAGGAAACGGCTTTGCAATTTTACATGTAAAAGATCTTTATTCATTTGATAGAGAAAAAACCACAAAGGGTGTGTATGGAACTCTAGACACAAAACATCCAGGAGTTGCAAAAACTATGGCAATGAATGATTTTCTAGTAGGCGGAAAAATTGATTACATCAAACGTCCTGATGAGGGCTTTATTAGAAAATATAGAAAGACTCCAACAGAAACTAGAGTAGATTTTGAAAAATTTGGTTGGAAAACCATCGTAGCATTTCAAACCAGAAATCCACCACATGTTGCCCATGAAATGTTACAAAAAACTGCGCTTACTACAAGAGACGGTCTCTTTGTTAATCCACTTATTGGCAAAAAAAAGTCTGGTGATTTTACAGACGAAGTTATAATAAAATCATATGAAGTATTAATCGAAAATTATTACGCTAAAAATCGATGCAAATTAGCAACCTTACATACAGAAATGAGATATGCTGGGCCAAAAGAGGCAATACACCATGCCATAATGAGACAAAACTACGGATGTACCCACATTATAATAGGCAGGGATCATGCTGGTGTAGGAAATTATTATTCGCCATTTGCAGCACATGACATATTCAAAGACTATTCAGATCTTGAGATAACTCCAATCTTCTTTCCAGCATTTTTCTACTGTAAAAAATGTCTTACATTTACTAATGAAAGAGTATGTCCACATGGAGTAGAAACTAGAGACGAGATAAGCGGTACTAAACTTCGAGAAATGATCCAGAATAAAAAATCTCCATCAGAATTTATTCTTAGACCAGAAGTTTCGAAAATTATAATGAATCACAACAATCCTTTTGTTGACTAGATTTTTATTTACGCACTATCGAGCCAAACTGTGAAACATAATACTGCATTCATCTTAATTTTCTCATTAACTCTCAGTCCTATCTATGGTCAGACTCAGTCAAATCCATCTCTAGTTTTACATACAACTGAGATACCTTACTCTGAATTTAATAAAATTGCAAATGATGAACAAATTATTGAATTAGATAAAACCCACGCAGTAAGCTGGCAAATTACAATTGATAATAACCTACTCTATGGAAATCCAAATGGTAATGCAGTAATACGATTCTATGATGCTACAATCAAAGAAAAATTCATTGAAATAGGCATGGGCAGTCCTCCTGATGAAAAATTTTGGGTTGCTGCATGGCTGCCAGAAAACGGCTATGTTGTTGTTCATAACAGACTAGAACGAGGATGGATTCCAGGCCAAAAGATTGTAGCTGCATATACGGATAATGCAGGACTAACTATCAATAACGGTGAAAGAATAGTTGTTTCTAATCTAGATATTGAAAATTTTGCCATTGCTGCCTATTCTGTATATGGAATGGAAAGCTCAACAGATCCTCCAGCTATAAACTCTGGAAACCTAATAGTTGAATTTATTTCAGGAAATCCAGCTGAAAATCCTCTTAGTATACTACCTTTTGTTATTTCAGGTATTATTGGAATAATAATTGCAGTCTTGTTGATTCTTAAGAAACGTTAGTTTTGTAGTATTTGCAAATTTTTTTAATTTTACAGACATTACACATTGGTGTAATTGGTTTACAGATGTTTTGTCCAAACATAACAAAAGTGTCATTTATTTCAAGCCAGTATCTTTGTGGAACCTTTTTCATTAATTCACTCTCTGTTTCTTCAGGAGTTTTTGTATCAACAAGACCTAATCGGTTTGAGATCCTATGAACATGTACATCTACAGGTATGGCAGGTTTTTCAAAAGCATAAACTAGAACACAATTTGCAGTCTTCCTACCAACTCCTGGAAGTGTTATGAGCGTATCTAGATCATCAGGAACTTTCCCATTAAATTGCGTATCTATTATCGAAGCAACTTCGATGATTCTTTTAGCTTTTACATGGTAAAATCCAATTGATTTTATTATTTTTTCAACATCTCTAATCTTAGCATTAGCTAATGCTCTTACAGATTTGTATCTTGTAAATAATTTACCTGCAACTTTTGTTGTACTTTCATCCTTTGTTCTTGCTGAAAGTATAGTACCGATTAAGATGCTGAAAGGATCACCCTTTTCTACGTCATGTAGCTGTCGCAATGCTGTCATACGTGGAGGCTTTACAGCATTCATAGTTTCGATCATTCCTTTGAGGATATTTTTCACAGTAATGCTATGAAACTAATTCTCTTATAATCTACTCTTGAATTTTGACTAAACTATTTTGGTTTTTGTTAGTACAAGTATTATACCACTCACAAATGAATATCAATAATGGAACTAACAAAGGAAGAAGAATCAGCCCTTAAAGGAGAGAAAGGCGAAGTACTTGAACTTGCATATAGAATTTTAGTGGCTACTGGCGAAGCCATCAATGCTGATAGACTAGTTCCTATTCATTGGGCGCATCTTTCAGGTGTAAACTATAACACAATAGGTGATGCAGGCGAAGAGTTTCTTTCAAAACTAAGCAAAGGTGCTAAGGTTCAAGTAAAAACTACAGTAAATCCAATGGGTTTTGATATTGACAAAGTTTCAGATTACAAATTAGATGATGATTTTATAAAAAAACAACAGAGCATTAGCGAATCATATAAAAAGATGGACGTAGTTCCATCTTTTTCTTGCATACCTTATGAAATATTTGATCTGCCGCAAAAAAATACCCAAGTTTCATTTGCAGAAAGTAATGCAGCGATCTATGCCAATTCAATAGCTCGTCTTAAAACAAACAAGGAAAGTGCCTTTAGTGCGCTAGCCAGTGCACTCACAGGCAAAAGCCCTTATTCTGATTTACGACAAGAAGAATCAGACAGTCCTAATCTTACAATTCAAATGAAAGTTAAAAATTCCAACGAGCTAACATATGGTCTACTAGGATATTTTGCTGGCAAAGTTGCTGGCAGTTCAGTTAGAATTTCTGGTGCAGATAACCTTGACAAACGTAGCTGTAAAGCACTATGTGGTGGTATGGGGACATCTGGTCAGTGTGGAAAGTTTGTTTTAGATGATAATGACAATCAATCAGAAAAGATTGATTTTGATGATAAAGAAATGCAAAATATACTTGATGAGCTAAATACAACAGATTCTGGTGATCTTGTAGTACTTGGAAGTCCACAACTTGGACTTGAGGAAATATCTGATTTGGCTGTGATGTTAAAGGGAAGATCATTTAAAAAACGATGCATGATATTTTGTCCAAGAGCAATTCAGCAACAAGCTTCTGATCTTGGACACACAAATACATTAAAACAAGCTGGCTGTGAAATGCTTTTTGATTGTTGCACATGTCTAACACCACTTATAGACAAAGATGATGTAGATGGGGTCATAACAAATAGCATCAAAGGTGCCTACTATCTAAAAAATTCCAACAATGTCAAAGTAAACCTAAAACCACTTTCGCAAATCATAGACGATGAAACAAAATGATAGAAAAAGTCATAGTAAAAGGAAAGGCTAAAGGAAAGATCCTAAAGTCACAAATACCAATTAACTTCCTTGGTGCAGTAGATAAAAAAACTGGCATTGTACGTGATGATAAGCACGACTTGTTTCAAAAATCCATCAAAAACACTATTCTTGTTTTTCCATATGGGGTTGGAAGTAGCGTAGGCGCATATACGATATATTCTCTCAAGTCAAACAATTCTGCACCTTATGCTATGATTTGTAAAAAAGCTGATCTTACTGTAGCATCTGGTTGCGCTTTAGCTAACATACCATTAGTAATTGTAACACAAAAAGAGTATGATGCAATTAAAACTGGTCAAGAAATATCTCTTGACACAAATTCTAAAACTCTATAATTTTTCCTGAATTACTTTTCCATTAGGTATCTATTCTTTGAAAATCATTCCTTCAAATCTAAGAACTTCTGTCTTTGGATCTTTCCAAATGTCACTAGGAAGACCTGCCTTCTCACATGTATGGCCCAAAAATTCTTCTTCTGTCCATCCATATTCTACAGGAACTTGTGGAAGAAGCAATCCTGAAAAAACACTATGTTTTACAATCAAACCATCACGGCCTACTTTGATCTGAGCAGGATATTCTAACGGATTCGAAACTTTGATTTCTATTGGTGGTGTTAAAACAGTTATTTCAAAGGTTATTTTATCAAGCTCTGATTGTTTTACCGCAGAAAAACGAGGATCCTCAGTCGCAGCTGCTATCGCAGCATCTACTAGCGCATCACAGAGTCTCTTTTGTGGAAGAGGAAACCCAATACACCCTCTCAAACCAGAGTTATCATTTAACGTTACAAATACACCAGATTTGAAAGAAAACTTGGATTGAAAATCATCAGAAAGTTTCTTCTTATTTTTACTTGCAAGAAATTCAGTCACAATACGCCTAGCTGCTTGTACTAGTTCTTTTCCATCAATATCTGATAACTCTCTATAGTAGCTCATTTAGTCTAGAAACAAATTTTTGTAAATTTCTGATATGTGTTCCTTCCCAATAGAGTTTTTTACAGTTAGTACAAGTCCAAAACTCATTTGTCTGCTTTAAAACATCTTCAGGAATTTGAGTAACTATAAGATCCTTCTGAATTTTATGTAATACACCATTGCATAAAGGACAACGTGAATTATTCCCAGCAACAACACATTTTCCAATATTGTATTTTTGATTAATCTCTAGAATCTGTTCTATTTCGTCTTTTGTTGTAATTTGAACAGTTTTTACATTTTGTTTTAATGCTCTTTTTACAAGTGCAACATCATTTGTTATTAGTATTCGTTCTTCACCTTTTGCAATTTGTAAAATTCTGTCATCATTAATATCAGCAAAGTATAGTGAATCATATCCTAATAATCGAAGCTTTGTAGCTAGATTTCCATACATAGCATCAACAACAAAAATCAGCTTTCTTTCATTCATCTACACTATCACCTGATCCTGATTCAGTAACATGACTATCCCCTGCAGGAAGTACACGAACAAAATCGTCTATGCTAATTGATTTTATTGCATCTCCTTTCATATTAACAAATTCAGATTTGATTTTTTTCGCAGCATCTGTCATCTCCAATCCTCCAGGTTCAATCATTGAGTAGCAAATGCATTTTTTTTTAATGCAAGTGGGAGGGCCACAAATTACAATATACCTATCATCTTGTTTTAGTAGACCTACACCTAACTTTAGGGTAGCAATCCTAACATAATTTCGTTGACCCTCAATAACAAAGGAACCCTTGGAAAGAAACTGCCCACTAGGAGCTCCTTTTTTTACTTGTTCAGGATTTACCCAGAATGCCTTTAGTCCATACATTGCTTCACGCCATGCTCTACTAAAACAAACAGTTGCATGTGCAACTTCATTCAAACTAGAATCCGTTGTTTCGTTACCAGCTTTCAGTACAAAAAATGGCGAGCCGAAAATGTCCGCATGAAACACTTTATCGCTATTTTGAAGATGTTTTCTAATTATTGCCATATTTGACGATGAATCGCGTCCACCAATTGCCAAAGTATCGTCAGAAGTATAGAACCATCGATAGCGTTCGTACCAGTTTTTCTTTTTTACTTCTGTAATAGTTATGGAATCTTTGGAAACCTCTACTTGTTTTCTTAGTTTTTCCAAATCTTTTTCAGTTTTCTTTTGCAGTTTTTCAATTGATAAAATTGCTGTCTTTTGCCGTTTTGCTTCAGTAAATAAAACAGACGCCAAAGCCTGTAATGATGAATTAGTATCTATCTTAATTTTAGAATCATGTATAAGAAGAAAGGCATTGCCTTTTTCCTTAATAATAGAACAATTCTGATCTTTTAGAGCCTTCTGAAGTTTAGGATCAGACAAAGAAAGTATTCCTTTAGAAACTAGATCAAGTAATGAATTAGCTGTCTTTGCTATGGTAGAAGATTTTTCATTAACTAAGGAAATGGCCTTGGTTTGTTCTGTTAATTTATTTTCAAGATCTGTAATTTTTTCACTAACAGCATTTGTTTTAGTGGACTTGCCAACATTGACCAGTGTTTCTGTAAATATAGTATCTAATCCTGCCATAAAGCTTTGTACGTTAGCGTATTCTTCATTTTTAGTTTCCAATCTTAATGGATAAACATCTGCTTTGTCATTTCGTACAATTACTGGTTCATGGTTACCATTTACAACATTTTCAACTATTTTTCTTATAGCATTACTGATCCTTTTTACATCATTATCAGTCAAACCATCTCCTGTAATTTTGGAATCTATTCCAGCTAGTTTGCAGATATATTCTACATATTTTGTAGGCAATCCAAACGTTCTACCAACCCATTTAGAAACTTGAATCTCTGAAGATAGAACTCCATCCAAATCTTTTTGGTTAAAATTAAAAACATCTAAGCTGTTCTGTGGAGGTGGAGTATATTGTAATCCAACACTTAATTTACGATGTCTTACATCAATTGAGTGTAGTAAAGCAAGAATTTTCATTTCTTTATTGCACAAAATAATATTGCCATTACCGAAAAATTCACCAACAAGAACATATTCTTTATCAAAACCACTAAAAGTTAGATAAACAACTCTTTCTGCCCCGATCTGTTGAATTTTAGCTAATTTTAATCGTAAAACATTATCACGTAGTACTTTGAGGAGCTTGTTTGCTTCTAACGGTTCTATCTTTACAGAACTGATCCATAACCCAAAAGATGAAAACATTAACACAACATCTTGTTTTTCAGGATGATGTAGTTTGAAAAGTAAGCTACCTTTTGTGATTCCATATATGTTACTAACATAGTAATCACGTGTTTTTTCAGAAATTTCATTCACTAAATATCGTATCTCAATTCCTGTTAATGTCATAGTAACCTATTGTAAGTCTGAAATTATACTCTTACTCCTCATATTCGAATTTTTTAACCAAAGATTTTAAACAAGGTTTTTCGGAGTTAACGTAGAAATTTCATTGAAACACCCTAAAAAAAAGAAAATTGAAAAAAAACCTGATTCTAATGATTTTACAAATGAACCACATGTAGCAGAACCACCTGTCAATGAAACTGACAAGAATGATGTACAACAAAAAATTGACATATTATTTTGGATTAGAGTAGGACTTGCAGTTCTTGGTGGAACTCTTGCGACGTTTTTATTTGAACCAATGGACGGGGAGGAAAGAAGATGGGCATCTATAGGATTGTTAATTGTTATCTTCATTGTATCTATAGGTATAGCTAAAGGACTGCGAATACAATTACCGCCATCTGATAAAAAGAAACTTGTTACTACAGGTATTGGAAGCTATATTTTCATCTACTTGTTTATGTGGATACTAACATACACATTTGTTCATGCTGGAGGAAACAGCGATTTCCCCCTAACACCATTTTCATAGTACTAAAATACCAAAACGAATTCTTTGTCTCAATGTGGAAATATAAAACACCAGGTATTCCAGATGATCTCTTTGAGCGTTCTGATGATGTACCTATAACAAAAGAAGAGATCCGTGCCGTACAAATTAGTAAAGCGCGATTAGGTATTGGTAGTATTGTTCATGATATTGGTTGTGGTAGTGGATCTGTAACAGTTGAAGCAGCACTACAAGTAGAATCAGCAGGTAAGATCTATGCAATTGATCTTGATTCTAACGCTATCGAATTGACAAAAAAAAATCTACAAAAGTTTGGCTTGTCTAATGTCGAAGTTATTCTAGGTAATGCAAAAGACGAGATTGCTAAGCTACCACAGGCAGATGCAATCTTTATTGGAGGTACTGGTGGTGACACAAAAGAAATAGTTGAATTATGTCAAACCAAATTAAAATCTGGTGGAAGAATTGTTATAGGAATAATTTTAATTGAAACATTATTTTCTATATTAGGAATAATTGAAAAAAAATTTACATCAGTTGATATCACTCAAATAACAATTTCTAAAAGCCGTAAGACATCTACTGGAACAATGATGCTTGCACGGAATCCTGTTACTGTCATATCAGCGACAAAAATTTAACTCTCGTTTAGCTTTTTAATTAGGAACAAATAGGCACTTGTATGCATGAATTAGTTTGTGTTGGTTGTGGCCCAGGTGATCCAGACTTACTGACTATCAAAGCTGTAAAGGCAATAAAAGACGCAGATATAATACTCTGTCCTACATCAAAAGAGGGAAAACCAAGTATTGCACTTTCAGTGGTTTCATCCATATTAGATCAGAGCAAAAAACCAGAAATTGTAAATTTGATTTTTCCAATGGTCAAAGATAAGCAAACACTTGAAACTACTTGGGAAAAAAATGCAAAAATTTTAGCGGAGCATGTACTATCTGGAAAAAAAGTAGTATATCTTACAGTAGGTGATCCTTACCTATACAGCACTTGGATCTATTTGCATCGAGAGATTGAAACAAAATATCCAAAAATCAAAATTTCTGTTATACCAGGAATAGTTTCAATTTTCACTTTTGCATCCAAGGTGGGAATAAGCCTAGCTGAAGGTGGTGAAAAAGTGGCTGTAATTCCATCATGCTATGACCTTTCTAAGGTAAAAGAGCTTGCAAAAAATTGTGAGACTATGATATTTCTAAAAGATGGCCGCTACTTTGATCAAGTAATTGAGCTTTTAAGAGATGCAGGATTTTCTGATGATTCTGTATTTGCAATAGGTCAAGACCTTGGAACCGATAAAGAAATTGTACGAAAATTAAAACTTGGTGAGGTTACTAAAGAAACCATAACCACCAAATATTTTTCAATAATGGTGGTAAAACGTGTCTAAAGTTTACTTTGTTGGTTGTGGTCCTGGTGATCCAGACCTTATTACAGTAAAAGCTAGAAAACTAATCCAAAATGCAGATGCAATAGTATATTCAGGTTCATTAATTCCAACACCAATTCTAAAGCTTTGTAAAAAAGGAAAATTACATGATGCAGCAAAACTGGTAAGAGAAGAGATTTTTGAAATTTTAAAAAAAAATGCAAATGAAAACAAAACTGTGATTAGATTACATGATGGCGATCCCACCATTTATGGAGCAATAAAAGAGCAGATAGATAATCTCAAAAAAGAAGGAATTGAATCAGAAATTATACCCGGCGTAACATCATTTTTGGCATCAGCTGCAGCTCTTGGAGTCCAGCTTACCCTGCCAGGAGTTACTCAGACAATTGTTATAACGCGAGCTGAAGCAAGAACAAAAGTTCCAGAACGTGAAAAAATTTCTGAATTGGCAAAACATAATGCCACCATGGTATTCTATCTAAGTGTTCATTTACTATCTCAAATAGTAAAACAAGCCCTTGATGGTGGATATAGCAAGTCAACTCCAGCAGCAGTTGTGTATAGAGCAAGTTGGCCAGATCAAAAAATTATTGTCGGAACACTTGACAACATTACAAAGAAGGTCAGATCTGAAAGGATCGTTAGAACTGCCATTGTAATTATTGGTGATGTAATACAACCTTCTTCATACGAGTATTCCAAATTATATGATAAAACATTCACTCACAGTTTTAGAAAAGCAAAAAAACCATGACTTTTTTTATTCCAATTTCTATGAGATTATGTCTGATAAATCATTACAGCAATTAAACAATAAAATCATCCATTGCAAAAAATGCCCTAGACTAACTAAGTATATCTCTAGTATAGCAAAAAATAAGGTAAAACGATTCAAAGATGAAAATTATTGGGGTAAACCCTTGCCAGGTTTTGGTGATACAAAGGCTAAGCTCTTACTTATTGGACTTGCACCTGCAGCTCACGGTGGTAATCGTACAGGAAGAATGTTTACTGGTGATAGTTCAGGTGACTGGGTTGCAAAGGCATTATTTGATAACGGCTTTGCAACAAAACCTTCCAGCCAAAGACTATATGATGGATTTAGTCTCATTAACGCTTACATTACTGCAACTGTACGATGTGCACCACCAGAAAACAAACCACTTAAAACAGAATTTGATAATTGTTTTTTATATCTAAAAGAAGAGATTACTATACTCAAAAACATCAAAGTTATTGTCTGTCTTGGCAAAATTGCATTTGATTCGTGTTGTAAACTGTTAGAAATAAAACATAACAAGTTTGCACATGGCAAATCATTTGTACACAAAAACTGGAAGATAATTTGTTCTTATCATCCAAGCAGACAAAATACTCAAACAAGACGTCTTTCTGGTCTGACTGGAACAAGGTATTTGTTTTAGCAAACAAAATGCTAAATGAGAATTGAAATTAGAACTCACTTTTTCAAAATTTTAAATAAAAAACAGAATGGATATCGTCGACTAATAAGTTGATGTAGTTTGTGACGATAGTCCTGATGAAGGAACAGATGGGAATTTATCTCCGATTTGCTGCTCTGCAACTGCAGATGCTTCTCTAAGGATCCTCTCCGTCTCTTCGTTTGTGGTGTCTTGTTCCACATTGAAGGCATCTCCAGATAACGAATCGACCATAAGACCATTCAGTGTCTGTGTCATAGAGTTCAATTCAGAATCTGCTTCTGGCATGAATCTACCTAAGGAAGATCTCATACCCTTCATTGTGGCTACTGCTGGACCTATTGCAATCATTGCGTCGCCTAGGTCATGGATAGTAGTTAATCGCAATTGAACTTGTTCTAGAGACATTCTTGCATTACCTAGCATCTTTGTAACCTTTCGGATTTCAGCTAGCTCATTGGACAAAACTCTACTTGCTGTAGTGTCATGTTGTTGCATTGCAGTAACTATTCTGTTGAATAGTTGCTGATCTCTTTCTCTTAGTCTAGTCAGCATAGAATCCATTTTTGAAATTTGAACTTGCAGCTTGTTGACGGCTGTCTGGATTCGAGGTTTTAGTGCAGCTTCTGGTTTTACTGTGTCACGAATTCGGTCTGTTAGTCCTCGTGTTTCTTGACGTGCCCAAGTCTTATCAAAACTTGTCATACGGCGTAGTTCAGAATTTGATTCTTAATGATGAGTGTATATTATCATCAACATAGGGCTAAATTTAGCTAACAAATGAATGAGTAATTATAGGATTTACATGGCCAAAATAGCAGTATTTGATTCTGGTTTTGGTTCGCTCTCAATTATCAAGGAACTAAAAAAGATAACAAAATCAGAAATAATCTATTTTGCAGATCATAAAAGTTTTCCATATGGAAAAAAATCAACTACATCTTTAAAAAAAATAATTCAAAAAACAATCTCTACTTTAACAAATGAATTTAATCCAGATCTAATTATTGTCGGCTCTAACACACCATCGCTGTTACTTCAAAATTATTTAAAAAATCAATCAAAAGTTATAACAGTTCTACCACCATTATGTGATGCTGCAAAGATTACGAAGTCATCAAAGATAGCTATGCTAGCAACAAAATCAGCAGTAGAAAGTAATGCATTAAAAAATTATATTAAGAAAAACATTTCAAATAATGTTACAGTAATACCAGTAAATATATCACCACTTGTCGACCTTGTTGAGTCTGGAAAATTTATTTCAAATAAGCAATTCTGTTTGAAAAAAATTTATTCACTTTTATTTCCAGTTTTTAGCTATAATAACATAGATGTAGTAACATTATCAAGTACTCATCTTCATTTCCTTTTGCCAATGTTTAACAGATTGTTTCCAAATATCATTTTCTTGGATCCTGCTGCTCAAGTTGCTGCACTTGCTAAAAAAATTTTACAACGAAAATTAAAACAAAATAAAATTAGAATATTTACTTCTGGTAGTACAAACCAATTTCATAAAAAATTACGCAAAATAGGAATTAAAAATATAGTATACCATTTGAAATTAAGAGATTAAATTTACTAAATGATCAAGGGTATGCAATTTCGTTTGAAAGAATAGAATCAATTTCTGAAATTTTAATTCTATTTTGACTCATCGAGTCCCTTGTCCTTATAGTTACGGTTTCATCTTGTAATGTTTGATGATCAACTGTTATGGCAAATGGCGTTCCTATCTCATCTAATCTTCTGTATCTTCTGCCAATTGCACCAGAATGATCCAAAAATGCATCGTATTTTGTCTTTATTTTCATGTATATCTCATCAGTTTTTTCTTCCAGCCCGTCCTTTTTCACAAGTGATAAAATCCCAACCTGGATTGGAGCCAAATATGGCTTTAGTGATAATACAATTCTGTCATTTTCTTTATCTTCTCTTAAATTATGTTCTAAAATTGAATACAAACTGCGGTCTATTCCCATGGATATCTCAAATACATGAGGCAAAACCTTCTCATTATTATCTAAAACTTCGAATTTTTCCTTGCTCTTACTTGAGTGACCACCTAAATCATAACCAGACCTGTAATTGCATGCTACTAGTTCTAGCCAACCTGTAGTCGTTTCAACCTCAAAATCAAAAGCAATTTCAGCATAGAATGCCTTTTCCTTATCGTCTAATTTTCTAAATCTACTTTTTTTCATATCAATGCCAGTTTTTTCATAAAACTCAGCAAGTAGACCTAAATAATATGCAACAAACTTGTTTGGGATTACTCCAGTTTCTACGACCTCTGAACACGTCAAAGCCTTTTGTGAATTGTCTATCTGAATCCTAATTATAGTATCTTTGACTTTGGAAAATTTTTCTAACTCATTTAATTTTTTTGGATTACAAAAAACTTCAATCTCAGCTTGATAAAATTCTCGTAGTCGTAGTAAGCTCTGTCTAGGCGAAATTTCATTTCTAAAACTCTTACCAACCTGTGCTATTCCAAGTGGCAGTTTTCCTCTCATTGTTTTAAACAATCGTGGAAAATCAACAAAGATGGATTGACATGTTTCTGGTCTTAGATAGGCTGGCTCTTCTTCTGGTCCAATCCCAACTTTAAACATCATGTTAAATTTGTGAGTCTTATCAAATTCACCACTGCACTTTGTACACTTAATTTTCTTTTCATTGATTACTCTATCAAATTCTTCTAATGGAGCACTTTCTGGAACTTCAATGCTTGTAATATCAGCAATTAATCTATCGGCTCTAAAAGTAGATTTACAATTTTTGCATTTTATTATAGGATCTGCAAAGCTAGCTAGGTGTCCTGATGCCTCAAAAACTGATTTACACATAATTTGTGAACCATCGATTTCTAACATTCTATCGCGTCTTACAAGTTCTCGTCTCCAAAGCTCAAGAAATTTATTTTTCAAACTTACACCAACAGGTCCATATTCCCAGAAACCTGCTTGTGCATCTGGGTAAATTTCACAACTTGGAAAATAAAATCCACGTTCAAGTGCTAATTTCATCACATCATCATAATTCATGTTATCTCAGTTTGTTTAATAGAATAAATTCCTAATTATGCAAGCTCTCTTGCTTTTTTCAGGTTATCAAAATCATCTCGTCTTTCATCTATTGGCGTTTCCAATACTATAGGGACTCTCTTTTTATTCATAGTTTTAATTACTGCACTAATACCTCTCTCACCTATCATGCCCAACCCAATGTGTTCATGTCTATCAACATTACACCCCAACTCGCCTTTTGAATCATTTAGATGCAATATTTTCAGATGTTCAAATCCTATCGCACTATCAAATTTATCCAAAGTTTTAATCACGTCTTTTTCTTCTCTAAGATCATAACCTGCTGCAAATGCATGGCATGTATCTAGACATATTCCAAATCTATTTGCTGGTTTTAATTGAAAAAAAATTGACGCTAATTGTTCAAAGTCAGAACCAACAGAATTTTTCTGACCTGCCGTATTCTCAAGTAAAATAATCACGTCTTTTTCTGCTTCAACAACTCTGGTAAATGCATCAACAAGTCTTTTTATCGCATTATCTTCTCCTGTGCCCATATGGCTTCCCAAATGTGCTACAAGATACGGAATACCAAGCATGCGACATCTTTGTACTTCATTTATCATCGTATCTACAGATTTTTTGTGTGTACTCTTATCTGGTGACGATAGATTAGGTAAATACGGCATATGTGCCACTGTAGCAAACCTATCAATTTTACTTGTTCGAAGTTTCTCTTTGAACTTCTTAACCTCATTACCATCCAAGTCTTTGGCATGCCAGCTTCTAGGACTACGTGTAAAAATTTGAAATGCAGTACACTCTCTTTCTAATGCATTATCAACAGCCTTGTCAATAGAACCAGAGATTGAAACATGAGCACCAATCTGCATAAAAATCGACTTGTTTTGTATAATTTAAATGAGATTATTCTTGATAAGAAACAAAGATTTTTGCTAATCCAAATTTTTAAGGTGGGGAACAATCAAAAAATAATATGATTAATCTTGGCCAAGACGAAATAGCAAAATATCCATTTTTAGCAGATGCTGGCCAATATCTAAAAGACAAAGGCTTTACTTTAGAACAATTTGACACAGATCCAGACCTCAAACTGATAGTAGAAAAAGCCTATCATAGAATTGAGGTTGCCGCTGATGGAAAGATCTACAAATCTGATTTAATAGACGACAAGGCAGGTAAAGATGCTACATTACCGCGAGAAGTATTTTCATTTCTTATTGCTGTAGTATTGCTAAAACTATGTGGCATATCTTCACTGATACAACGATTCTCACTTGCTGAGGCAAGAAGAGCAGAAAAATATCTAGAAAAAGATTTAGCAAATCTATCAGATAAAACTAAAGAAGAACTAGCAGTTCGTATAATCAGAGAGCTATTTTCTTTAACTGTATACAAACAAAACGATTATTTTGCGATTCCAATAGAGGATTATCTAAAACATTCTATCAATTTTCATGAAAGAGAATGGAAGCTGGTTAACAGACATGTTGAGAATGGTATGGTATACTTAACATCACATGAAACTGTGAGACTAGTTAGAAAAGAACTTAGTGGATACATTACTTCAAAAATACATTCCATACATACACCACAGATGTCAAATGGATTTAAAAAACCAGTAGAAAAATTAACTACATTAGCAAAAAAGTTTTCAACACAAACCATCTCTTCTACGGAGTATCCTCCATGCATAAAACATGCTATTGAGGTACTTGAAAAAGGTGAAAACCTACCTCACTCAGGAAGATTTTTGCTAGCTACGTTTCTCTTGGGTAAAGGACAAACGGTTGAACAAATAGCACCATTGTTTAAAAATGCACCTGACTACAATGAAAAGGTGACACTATATCAGCTAAATCATCTTGCAGGAAGTGTTGGTAATGCCACAAAATATTCTTGTCCATCATGTGATAAAGTAAAGAGCCAAAATCTCTGTTTTGCTATACCAGAATGTGATAATATCATAAACCCCCTTCAATTTGGAAAGAAAAAGACGCTAAATGTATGAAAGTGATCAAAGACTACTAGAAGAGTCTTTCAAAAAATATTATTTCAATAATTTTGACCTCATACATGTGCCAGACAAACCATCTGAGAGAGAATTTGGATATCAAAAATTTAATGGAGGAATGAACAGACATATCTCTTTAAAATCAGATAAAGAACTACATCTACTTCTAATTACAAACATTCCTTCTGATGTATATTGCTCTAACGCATATTACTTATTTCCAACTTTGCCAATGTCAGAAAAAGATTGGAAAGGCGCTGACCTAATTTTTGATATAGATTCAAAAGATCTAAACCTGAATTGTAGGAAAGAACATACTTGTGCCAAGTGCTTGTCCTGTAATTCGATATTTCAAATTCAGTCTAGTTGCCCTAAATGTAATTCTACAAAGTTTGATGCAAAGTCACTAACGTGTAATACCTGTATCTCTTCTGCCAAGGACGAAGTAACAAAGCTTTACGATATACTGACAAATGATCTGGCCATAGAAGAAGAAAATATTCAAGTATATTTTTCTGGAAACGAAGGATTTCACATATACATTACAAATTCACCATATCAACAATTAAGCTCAAGAGAAAGAGCAGAACTAGCAGATTACATAATGTTTCGTGGTGTTATCCCAGAAACGTTTGGAATAAAAAAGTTTAATTTTGAAAAATCATCTTTCCCAGAACTTAATGAAAAAGGTTGGAGAGGTAAAGTGGCAAAACAAATCATAGGTGCAAAATCAAAAAAACCAAAAGCAATTCGTGAAGTAATCTCTGGCGGTTATACAATGTTTCAAAAAAAACTAGATAATCTAAAAGATATTATTGGCACAAGGATTGATCCTAATGTAACAATGGACGTACATCGAATTTTCAGACTTGCTGGTTCGTTAAACAGTAAAAGTGGTTTTTCTAAAGTATTATGCAAAAATATTGAGAAATTTAACCCTTTTACAGATGCCTGTCTCTTAGATGATGAAACAATTGAAATCAAGGCAAACTGTCCAATTCAATTTAAATTAAAAAATCGAAAATTTGGACCATATAATGATGAAAAAATTTCTGTGCCAAAATATGCAGCAGTATACATGATTTGCAAGGGATTAGCTAGCACTGCATAATATTACGCAGCTATTAATGAAAATCTAACAATTCATTGAATTTTAGGATGATTTGGAGATTCAAAAAAATTTGTGAATTGTTGGTAAGACATTAATTAATGACATAATAACGTACGTTGATTTTGTATAGTACATCTAAAGAAGAAGGCCCTCCGCCACCTGATGCTGGAAAATACATCAGAATAGGAATTGTGGCAGTAATCGGTATTGTGATTTTTGCACTGGTTGGCAATCAGGTCGTTATCTTATCTATGAACATTACCGAGTTTGATGATAAATTTACAAAACCTCTTTTCTACTCAATCGTATCAGCTCTAATACTTGGAATAATTGCCCTAGTACGAGTCAGTAGCAGATCATCAATAACGTGGTATGGCATTCGAACTGTAATAACCTTACTTAACAAGGGAACGCATGAATCTGTTACCTCAAATATTACAAGTTTCAAAGATTACAAATTATCAGTTCCACATTTTGTAATTTGGCAGATTACTAAAGTTCTGCTTTTTGGTGCTTTCTTTTCAAACATAATGTTTGGTTTTGCTGTAATATATTTAGCAGACGGTAATGATCTTGGAATAGAAAATCTACAAAACCTATTTTCTCTTCCATTTGTGACGCCACCGACAAACCCGTCATATGGAATCGATAAAGTAATTCCAATGATACCAACTTTACTGATTCTCATACCGCCAATACTTGGCGCTATTGGAATACGTCTAACATTGTATGTAGGACTAAATTCTATAATCAAAGTAATCACATCATATCTTCAAGACTCTTCACAAGGTAAACCAAGATTCCTTAGTTATGTTTCTACAATAGAAGGACTAGTTGGTATCGCAATACTTTGGGCTGGCTTTAACATGTTTTTTACAGATCAGATTGATTATAACACAAGATATGCTATTGCAGGAACACTTCTTGCAGGATTTGTTTTAATCGCATTTTCTATTCTTGATAAAATTAGATCCCGTGTTCTAACTCACATGCTAAAGCGAGATGTGTACATTCGTGTGTTAACATTAATCGTAATTGCAGTAGTTGTTGGTGCTGTCATGTCTGTAAATAACAGCATAGCAGATGCACGAAAAATCGAATTTTTAGGACCATATACTGCACAACAGATTTCTGTAAACAGATACTTGGCAGACCTTGATAAAATACAAGAAAATATTCATGATGTAAAGTTACAATCAGTATCTCCAAATAATATCAAAAACTATGTAACTCAAAATAGTGATGTTCTAAATGTCATAAGAGTGTGGGACTGGCAAGCAGCATTTGCAAAATTAAAACCAGAAATAGGTCTGATTCCATACGTTGATTTTGAAGATAATGACATTCTAAGATTTAACAATACATTGTATTGGACAGCCTCCATGAAGCCAATTTTACCACCTTCTGTGAGCCTAGAAAATAGATGGTATAACGAGCATCTAGTTTATACTCATGTACCAAATGGATTTCTGACACTAGCATCAACAGATGGCCAGATAGTTGACAGTGCAGAATTTTTCAGTCAACGTGCCATTTATTATGGCGAAGGCGGTTTGCTTGAACAAACTTGGTCTGCCTACCCTACAAGCAGGGGAAGCAAAAGTGCTGAACTAAACAATGCATTTTATTCCGGTACAGGAGGATTAACTGTTCCCCCTCCTCTTAGCTGGATTTTTGAGCCTAACTTTCTATTATCATTTCCAGGAGATTCTATACATGTAATGCGATACAAGGATGTTAATCAGAGAATGCAGATACTTTATCCATATTTTCTCTATAATCTATTTGGAAGAGAACTTGATACATATCCTGTTACTGACGGACAGAATACCTTCTGGCTTGTACCACTAATTGTTGGGTTTGATAGTCATGATGTTCCATGGTCTGTTGGAAATCCATATCTTAGATTAATTGGTTATGCACTAGTTGACATATATGATGGCGAGATTTCTCTAATAAAATATGGTGATGATTTTTTCTCTGACATGTTTGAGAGCCAGTACTCGGTTCATTTTATTGAAACCCCGTCATGGCTCAAAGAACAAATTCGTTACCCACAAGAGCTTTTCAATTGGAGAACAGAAATGTACAACATTTATCATGTCACTAACCTCGATAAATTCATTCAAGCAAACGAATTCTATGAAATTCCTCATGGACTAGAGACATACTATATTGAAGCTAAACCACCAGGATTTGAAAAGCCAACATTTCTAGGTTTATTATCACTTGAACTTAGGGGATCTCAGGGAAGAAATCTAGCCGGATATATGGTAGTAGAAAATAACTTTCCAAATTTAGGGGAGATGCAGTTTTATGAAGTACCGTTAAACTCTACAACCAAGCTTATTGGCCCAACTGCTGTTCGCGAAGCGCTTGATAGAGATCCGGATTTTGCGCAACTAAAAACACTATTGCGAAATCCACGTGTAGGTGATAACATATTGTATCGTGTAGGTGAACATGATGTTTACTTTATTCCAGTATATACTGCAGGTGCTGGAGGAGTTGTTGCGCAATTAGGTACTATAGCCTCTGTTGGAGCTGCATTTACTGGTGAATATTACGTTGGACTAGGAAACACACAACAACAAGCCTTTGAAGCATATCTACAGAAACTTTCAGGTGTGGTTACTCCATCAACAACAATCAATGGTGGTATAGAGTTAGACAAAAACACAAGAATAGAAACTATAAAATCAATATTTAACGAATCTGAAATTAAAATTCTAACACCAACCGAAATTCAAATTCCATTATCATTCAGAGAGGGTGAGGCAGCATTCTTTACAGAAACCGATCGTGAGGCAGCAGAAAAACTAGCATCTGAATTCATTGAAAAATTCGTAAAGCCAAGTGCTAGAATATACATGTGGGAAAAAGATGGCATTCTTAATTTCGGAGCCATTATAATTGAACAAAACATTCCTGAAATGCACTACATTGCAATATCAATAGGAAAATAATCCACCGTTTAATGCACAAAGTTAGAAAAAATATTGTCACATGGATACCTTACTAGTTTTAGACAACGGTTCGGCTTACACAAAGAATCTGTTAGATTTTCTATTACAAAAAAAATTTAATTTTACTACTCTAACACATGATAAAATCCAGTTATCACAAATATCCAAATTCAGCTCTATTATTTTATCTGGCAGAATAAAAAATAATCAAAATATGAATGCTATAAACTCAAAGATAGTCGAACACGCAGTTTTAGAAAAAAAACCACTTTTGGGCATATGTTATGGAGCAGAAATTCTAGCTTTGACACTTGGTGGTACGATTAGAAAAACTGGATCACCACGAAAAGGCAGTAATGTGATTGATGTAATAAAAGACAACCCAATATGTACTGGAAAACTAGACGTATTTGAAAGCCATAGTTATGAAATCTTACGATTAAATAACAAGCTTGTTGGAATTGCCAAATCAGACCATTGCAAATATGAAATCATCCAACACACAGAACTAGATATTTTTGGAACACAGTTTCACCCAGAAATGAGTACTGATGGTCAAAAGCTCATAGAATCGTTTGTGAATATTTGATTTTAATATGGAAAAGGCAGCGATACAAGTATGAAATCATCTGAACATGAATTACTATTACCTTCAGTTGAGGAAGAAAACATTTGTTTACCATTATCAGTAAATGCAGTTTCTAAATATTGGAGCATTGATTTACCATTGCCAGAAGCTGTTGAGATTGCAAAAAAATATTCTAATGTGAATGGCAGTATTTTGATTGAGGGTATTGAACTTGCAGAACGTCATGGCCTTGGCAGCTTTATTCTACATTCGTCAATATCAGAATTAAAAAAAATCATAGATATGGGAATTCCACCAATAGTAATTCTTCCAGGCATACAGGATACCATTCAACATGCATCTGTTATTTCTGGATATGATGATGGCGAAAAGACAATAATTCATTATATTCCGCAACAACATAAGGAAGATGAATTTCAAATAGGCGTTATTCCTGAAAAAAAATTTGATAGTTTATGGGTAGAAGATGGAAGATTAATGATCATATTAGCTCCACCCGATATATTATCAGAACTAAAAATTGGTGATAAAAAATCAGAAAAGTCAAATCGACTATGTTTTGTTTCAGAGCGGCTTAATATACAACGAAAACCAGACGAAGCCATCCAATCACTTAAAAACGCAATAGAGATTGATAACAAAAATTCTACTGCCTTTGCCTTACTGGGTGGAATATTAAACGAGCAAGGTTCTCTAGAATGTGTCAAGTATTATGAAAAAAGTATATCAATCAATGATAGATGCTACCTTGCCTATCGAGGGTTAGGAAATTACTACTTGAAAAATAAACAATATGATAAAGCAGAGCAATATTACACAAAAGCAATTGAGATCAATCCTACAAGGTTTGGTCCAATTTACAAGAATCGTGGGCTAGCAAGATTGGAACAAAAAAAGACAAGAGAGGCCAAACAAGATTTTGAAAATTATTTAAAACATGCGCCAAATGCAAAAGATAAACAAAGTATTCTACAAGCTCTGCGCGAACTTTGAAGATGCGGAGTGCGGGATTTGAACCCGCGACCTTCAGCTTGGGAAGCTGACGTCCTGCGAGGCTGGACTAACTCCGCACAGCTTGACTCGAGAGACTAGCGTTATATAGCTTAACGAAAAATAAAATTCATGGATGCACGATGTCCAGAGTGTGACAAAGTAGCAAAACTTGACGACGAAATGAAAATTGTAAAATGCCCTTATTGCAATTTTGAAGCAGACTATGACAGCTATATCGAAATAATGAAAGATCACGCAGTAAATATGGCTGTAGATTACATTCCAAAGAGACCTTACTAAAATCTACCAATAATTTCCTTTGTCTGAACAATCAAGATGAGAGCCGCATTTTGTGCAAAACATATGACATACCTGAATTGCAGTCATCTTACTCTCGCATTTAGGACACTTGATCTCTTGCACAAATTAAATTCATCTCAAAACAGTTTAAAGATTCTGTACAAAGATTAATTAGTAGTCAAGTTTTTTTTTTGCATACTTGGCAAATTTCAAGCTAACTATATCAGACAAAATTGGAAAATCGATCACCAAAGAGCTAAAAGAAAAGGACGCAAATCCATTGGTAGGATTACAACTACAAAGCGAAACAGATGCAGCAATTGTAGGACTGGCAGGAAAAATGAACATTACAGGAGGTAGCGACAAATCAGGTGTTCCAATGAGATCTGATATTCATGGCGGTTCTAGAAAATACGTGCTATTATCAAAAGATGTTGGATTACGAAAAGCAGAAAAAGGTCAACGAATACGAAAGTTGATCAGAGGAAATACAATTACAGAAGAAATTTATCAAATAAATTGTAAATATGACGGTGAGCTATCAGTAGAACAAAAAGCTGAAGAACCACCAAAAGAAAAGAAAGAATAAGTTAACATAACCCACACAAAAACTTCTATTATTGCACTGGAAAGAAACACTTCCTGATTGGTACATAAAAAAATATGGTTATCAACCATGTGTTAACATTGGTACAGCTGGTCATGTAGATCACGGAAAAACAACACTAATTCAGGCATTAACAGGTGTTTGGACAAGTGTACACAGTCAAGAACTAAAACGTGGAATCACCATTCGTGTAGGATATTCTGATGCAGCGTTTTACAAGTGCAAAAACTGTGAATCTCCATTAGGCTACTCTACAACACCAAAATGTCCCAACTGCGGTAAAGAAAGTGAATTATCTAGAGTAGTCAGTTTTGTGGATAGTCCTGGCCATGAAAGTCTGATGGCGAATATGTTATCAGGAGCCGCACTAATGGATGGGGCTATGTTAGTAGTTGCTGCAAATGAAACTGTACCAAAACCACAAACCAAAGAACACTTACTTGCACTACAAACACTAGGAATAAAACAGATTATTCTAGTACAAAACAAAGTAGACCTTGTATCATACAAGGAAGCATTATCCAACTATAACGATATTACAAAATTTGTCAAGGGAACAAAAATTGCAAAATCACCAATAATACCTATTTCTGCACAGTCAAAGCTCAATATTGATGCATTAATTGGAGCCATTGAAGAGAATATAGAAACACCAAGCAGAGATGAATCAAAAGATCCAGTTATGCACGTTCTAAGATCTTTTGATGTCAATAAACCTGGTACCAAAATAAAAGAGATCAGGGGGGGAGTAATAGGCGGGAGCCTAACACGTGGAATGTTCAAAGTTGGTGATGAAATTGAGATTAGACCAGGAATACTTAACGAGAAAAAAAAGATCTACGAGCAAATACATACAGAAATTGTATCATTAGGTACAGGGGCTGGAAGAGTTGAAATGGCAAAACCTGGTGGACTTATTGCAATAGGTACAAAACTTGATCCTTCATTGACAAGAAGTGATTCACTTATTGGTTCAATAGTAGGAAAACCTGACACACTTCCTGAAAACTCACACAGTGCAAAAATTGAAGTAAGCTTGTTTGATTCTGCTGTTGGAGATGCAGACGAAACTAAAGTTTTATCAATACAAGTAGGTGAATCTTTGCGCTTAAACGTTGGAACTGCACCAGTTCTTTCCAAAGTGGAAAAAGTAAAGTCAGGTATTATCGAAGTACAATTTCGAAGACCTGTCTGTCTTTTTGAAAAAAATAATGTTGCAATTAGTAGACGCATAGCAGATAGATGGAGATTAATTGGAGCAGGCGTAGTTGGTTGAAGTTGTTTGTGACACTAGTTTTTTAATCCACATAGCAACAAAAAGAATAAAAAATATTTCAAATCTTGACATTGAAATCGGTTCAATCCATTTTGTTGTACCAGATATAGTAATACAAGAACTTGAAAAATTAGGTATGAATAATAAGAAAAAACAAGATATTATTTCAACTTCAGAATTTATAAAAAATTTAAAAAAAATAAAGATCACTGGAACATTGGTAGACGAATCTCTAATTTCCTATGTAAGAAAACATGGTGGAATAGTCGCAACAATGGACGCAAATCTAAAACATGGAATAAAAAAAGCAGGTGGTTCAGTTATCTCAGTATCAAATGATAAAATTGTACTTGAATCTAGTAAAATTTAACTTTACCAAAAATGACAAAAATTTATGCTTGATTATAATGGAATTCAGCTTAGATGGTATGGACATGATACTTTTACTCTAAAAAATAATCTTACTGTGTGCATAGACCCATACAAGTTAACAAAACCACTATCTGCCGACATTATTCTAATCTCACACAATCACTTTGATCACCTAAGCGAAGATGATCTATCCAAAACTACAAATCAAAATACAATAATAATAGCTCCTAGCGAATGCATTTCTCAGCTTTCAAAAATAAAAAATAAAAAAATAATTTCAGTGTCCACTGATGATGAAAAAACAATAAATAACATTAAAATAAGAACTGTCCCAGCTTACAATATAGATAAAATAAATCCAGATACAAAAAAATTATTTCATCCAAAAGAAGATGGCAAAGTTGGATTCATTGTAACAGTAAACGAAGTATCTATTTATCATACCGGAGATTCTGATCTCATTCCAGAAATGACTGATCTTAAACCTGATATCTTGCTTGTACCCGTTAGTGGAACATATGTAATGACATCTAGCGAAGCCGCAAAAGCAGTTGAAAAAATCAAACCTAAACTAGCAATTCCTATGCATTATGGAACAATTGTAGGAAGCGAGAAAGATGCAAAGGAATTCAAAAGATTGGTAAAGTCATGCGAAGTTCAAATTCTTACAAAAGAGTAATAAGTTAACCCTTTTTCATTCAATCTCATTGGTCTCAAATCAACAATTATTCAAAGTAGGAAATTTCGAGTTTCGTTTACATCATCTTCTAATAATCGGAATTCTTGCATTATCATTTTCAATATCCGCTATGGTTAGATCACAGGCGGCAGATTATGGCTTTGAGTTAAACGAATTTGATCCATTTTTCAATTATAGAGCAACTAAATTCATCATAGATAACGGATTAGATGCCTACTTTAACTGGCATGATGAGATGAGTTGGCATCCATATGGTAGGGATGTATCAGCTACCTCGCAAGTAATGTTACATATAACAGCAGCTGCGCTTTACCAAGTTTTTGGATCTGGTTCTAGCCTTTATGACTTTACCATAATATTTCCAGTCGTATTTGGCTCTTTTACAGCAATAGTAATTTTTGCACTAGTTAGAGTAATTGGTGGTACAACAGCAGGTCTTTTTGCTGCCCTCTTTTTCTCAGTTTCAGCCCCAATCATAATAAGAGGAATGATAGGATGGTTCAAATCAGAACCACTAGGTCTTTTTTATGCACTATTAGGCATCTACCTATTTCTTAGTGGAATAAAATACGATAAAGGCAAAACCTCTTTTGTTAAACTGGCTGCAGGTGGTATTTTCTTAGGATTTGGATTCTCAGCTTGGGGGGGAATTGAATTTTTTATTATTCCTTTAGGAGTATTTTTCCTAGCAATTCCATTTGTACGTAAAGATCACAAGTTCATAATTTGGGCAATTCCACTTTTTACATTAACAATAATTCTAACCGCACTTTCTTTTGAAAGACCTGGCTTTAGTTTTGTTACAGGCTATGGTGGCTTCATGCTTATAGGAGCTACCGCTTTTCTTGTGGCAAGTATAATAATTCAAAAATTTAGTAAAGAAAACAAGATACGTAATAATCTAATATTTTTAGCTGCAATCACAATAGCTGGTATTTCATTAATTCTAGCTAGTGCTGTAGGTCTACCAACTTTTCGTTATCTGAATGCAGCAAACCCTTTCCTTACAACCACAGATCCATTAACAGATTCTGTAGCAGAACATCAAACTACAACGCTTGATCTGTCATTTTATTATACATCGATTCTCATGATCTTTGCAGGTATTGGAATATGGCTACTTTTTAGAAATAAACCCAGCAATAATCATTTTACAATAAAAAATGACATGACAATATTTACATTAATAATAGGGATGCTTGGCATTTACATTAGTTCTTCATTTATAAGATTGGAAGTTTATGCTGCAATTTCTGTAATCATATTATCTTCAATTGGATTATCTATTATTACAGCTGAAATTATACGCAAAAGATCTAGCATAAACAATCATGAAAAAACAATCAAAATCTCTTATCTTGTTATTATAATTGCCTTGTTGATTATTCCAACAACATTACCAGCAAATGCTAATTGGATAAAAGGGATTAAAGCACCACCAACTTTGCTAAATGGCGGAAGTATATTCAACATTGCTACAAATGACTGGCCAGATGCTATGGAATGGATAAAAAACAATACTCCAAAAGATGCGGTAATTACATCTTGGTGGGACTATGGTTATTGGATAACAACACTTGGAGAACGCCGTTCTTCTGCAGATAATGCAACATTAATTGATTGGCAGATAAAATTAATCGCAAAAATGTTACTGAGCTCACCAGATGAAGCATGGAAAATATTAACAAGCAACGAACCACTAAAGGGATTAGACACTGATTATGTTTTGATATATTTAACAGCACAAAGAGGAAATGGCGATCCAGGCATCTATATACTTCATGGTGGTGGCGATGAAAGTAAAAAAATTTGGTTTATGCGTATTGCAGAAGTAGATTTATCCAAATACCTCAATAATGACGGTTCTACCGGAACAGATCTTTTCTGGCAAAATACATTGTTAGGAAAAATGTTTCCGTTTTCTGTTATAACATATGGCGATTTTCAAAACAATCAACAATCAAATACGTATAAGCCAGGTTTTGTCGAAATTCACAGATTGAATATAAAATATCCCTCTGATGGAAATGGTCCACTACGATTAGTATATGCATCACCATCTCTTTATCGCACAACATCTGGTCCAATCAGCGCAGTCCTAATCTATGAAGTGAACAAAGATTACAAACCAAATCAAACCGAAATTGTTGATACAGCTGGAAAAACTGAAATTAAAGAAACTATTGAACTCTCAACAGATGTTCAAGACAAAGAGATTGCTGTTATAACAACAGCATTTGGTGATATAATAATGCAGTTCAAAGAAGATGCTGCGCCAAAAACGGTAGAGAATTTTAAAAAATTGGCAGAATCCGGATTTTATGATGGCACAATTTTCCATCGAATAATACCAGGATTTGTTATACAAGGTGGAGATCCTAATACAATTTCAGGAGCACCTGATACGTGGGGTTTTGGTGGACCTGGCTATATGATTCAGCCAGAGTTTAGTAATCTTTCACACAAAAAATACATAGTTTCTATGGCTAGAGGTGCTGATATTAACAGCGCAGGATCTCAATTTTTCATAGTGTTGGAGGATGCACCATTATTGGATGGTCAGTATACAATATTTGGTGAGGTTATATCAGGTCAAGAAATAGTTGATAAAATTGCTTCTTTAGAAACAAATTCACTTGATCAACCTGTACATCCAGTAGATGCAAGAATAGAAAAAATCACAGTTTTTGCACCGTAAATTAGTTATTGCTTATACCTTTCAGCAATCCTGTATCTCAAATATTTATCATCAGGAGAAAATTTTGGAGGGTGTGCTACTATTGTAGCTTCATTACATGTTGAACAATTATTTTTTAATGTGTATACATTACAATTTACACATTTACGTAGCTGAAAATGCATTTAACCCTCTCTTGTTTTTTTAGATTCTTCTCTAGTGAACTTGAAAGTTCCCTTCTGTTTTTCTAGTGAACTTTGAATTGTATCTAGTATTGGCCTTAGCTTTTTTTCTGCGGTCTTAAAATCCTGTGCTGTTATAACTAATCTATATTTTGGTGCACCTATATACAATATTTCCACATTATCGCCTTCATTTTTGATAACATCAAGTAAAATTTTTTGAATAATTTCCACACCATCTGGTTTTATGCTTGTTAGCTCTAACACTCCTCTAATTTCTACAGACGGTAATTTTATTTTAGAACTAACCTCTTCTATTGCAGCAATAGTCTTTTTTGATAGTCTCAGCTCATCTAAAATTCCAACCCCCCTCATTGAAATTTCTAAAAATACATCATAAACAGAATTAAATTTCGAATAAAGTATTTTTTCTAATTCTTCTAATTCTGATGCTGTAAGATTTGCTTTTTCCTGTACATTTTTGAGAATTGTTTTTTCTTTTTCTTGTCGTTTTACTTCTAATAGTTTTTTCTTTTGTTGATCCTTTGAAATCTGTTTTAACGATAAATCAATCTCAGATCTTTCAGGTATTACTTTTTTTACTAGTAGAACTTTTTTTTCTCCAATCTTTACATATTTAGTTACATTTCGAACCCAACCAGGCGCAATCTCTGATATGTGCAAGAAACCCTGAATGTCGTTATATTCATCAAGCGTGACATATGCACCATGGTCAGAAACTTTGGCAATTGTAGCAACTACAATCTCACCTACCTCTGGTAATTCTTGAACTTTGGTTGACACTAGCTCTAAATTTTTTGTTGTGTAATTTAATGTTCTGCTTAATAGTCAATGCCCTTCTTTGCTTTTATTCCCATTTGAAATGGATGTTTTACTTCCTTCATTTCAGTTACAAGATCTGCCGCATTAATTATCTCATCACTTGCATAATTACCTGTAAGAACTAAGTTTAGATTGATCGGTTTAATTTTAATCAGGTCTAATACATCATTTATTTTGACTAGACCAAGATTTACAGCATAGTTTATCTCATCTAAAATTATAACATCATATTTTTTTGATTGGATCCTTTCCTTACTAATATGTACAGCTTCTTGTGCTATCTTTACATGTTCTTGATGAGGACTTTTATCATCCAAAATACCTACAAACCCCTTACCAACAGCAACTAGTTCAAATTGTGGTTCGAGTAGTTTTGATGAAGTCATTTCACCATAATGCCATGAACCTTTAATGAATTGGATCATGCAGACTTTATGATTATGACCAACAGCCCTTAATGCCATGCCTAGTGCTGCAGTTGTTTTGCCTTTTCCTTTACCAGTATATACTATGACTAAACCATCTTTACCCATGTTGTTGATAATCTGGCTTATAACTAAAAAGATTAGCAAAATTATGACCATCCATTTAAATTAAAATTTGATATAGTAATCAAAATTGAAAATCCCAAGAATTGTAATAGCTGGTACTACAAGCGGTATTGGAAAAACATCGATTACAACAGCGATCGTTTATGCAATGAAAAAATGCGGATATACAGTACAGACGTTTAAAGTTGGTCCTGATTACATAGATCCAAGCTATCTTTCTGCAATTTCTGGCAATGATGCAAGAAATCTGGATGTATGGCTAATGGGCAAAAATGGCATAATCAAAAGTTTTGTCAAGAGCTCAAAATCATCCATTTCTATAATCGAAGGAGTTATGGGATTTTATGATGGTTATTCTGGCACTTCAAATTTTGCCAGCACACACCATGTTGCATCCATTCTAAAATCACCTGTAATACTTGTTTTAGATGCAAGCAAAACTGCCCGTTCTATCGCTGCAACAGCACTAGGATATACAAAATTCCATCGAAATTCCAACATTATCGGATTAATTATCAATAGAGTCGGAAGTAAAAAACACGAATTATTATGTAGACAAGCACTTGAAAAATCAAAAATTCCAATTCTTGGAGTCATTCCAAAAAATTCTGATTTTACACTAGAATCACGGCATTTGGGTTTGATTCCAATGTTAGAACAAAGTTTATTGAAAAAAAGATTAGAAAAGATTGCTAAAAAAATCGCAGAATACATAGATATTGAAAAAATAATAGAAATAAGTAAAAAAACAGAAAAACTCCCTATTATTAATCAGATTAAGCTAAAAAAACCAAAGACTACTATCTGTGTTGCACTAGATAAATCATTTAATTTCTACTATCATGATAATCTTGATGCGTTAAAACGTGAAGGTGCAAGAATTAAATTTTTTAGTCCAATTTATGATTCTAAGCTTCCAACATGTGATGGTATTTACATAGGTGGTGGATTTCCTGAAGTTTTATCTAATTTACTTGTAAAAAATCAACAAATACAAAAATCAATAAAAAAAACCGCGGAAAATAATACTCCAATTTATGCTGAATGTGGTGGACTTATGTATCTTACAAGATCTATAAATTATGATAACAAAACACACCAAATGGTTGGACTATTTGATGCAGAAACTAGAATGGATAAAAAAATGAAATTAAATTATACAAAAGGTGAGATCTCATCAAACTGTTTGATTTCACCAAAATCTAACACATTTCAAGGACATGAATTTCATTATTCTGAAATTGACATATCATCAAATGATTCAAAATTTGCTTATACATTGTCTATAGGTGAGGGTATTAAAAATAAGCGAGACGGTTTAATAGAATACAATACTCTTGCGTCATACATGCATCTTTATTTTGATCATTCAAAATACGCAAAAAATTTTGTTCAAAACTGTATTAAATTTTCAAAAAGGTAATCATCCTCGTACTAAAGTAAAAAGAGCATTGATTATGGCAGATGCGCAAGGACTACCTCCTTTACGACCTTTATTTGTTATATAAGGTACATCAATAGTTTGTAATGCGATCTTTGATTCTGGTGATGAAACAAAACCTACTGGTACACCAATAACTAGTGCTGGTTTTACCACTCCTTCTTTAATCATAGATATGATCTCAAAAAGTGCTGTAGGAGCATTACCTATTACAACTACAGAATTGTTCATTTCTTTTGATGCTGTACGCATTGCAACTTGTGCTCTAGTTTTGTTTTGTTTTTTAGCAATATCAAAAAGATCCTGATTGGAGATATTACAAATTGTTTTATTAGAAAAATCTTTCAAATTTTTTTTGTTTAAACCACCTAATACTCCATCGACATCAACTATTATGTTACAACCGTTTCTTAATGCTTGTATGCCATTTGAAATTGCATTTTTATGAAAAATTATTCCATTGTCTCGTGCAAAGTCAAAATCTGCAGTAGCATGTATAACACGTCTAACAATAGACCATTCATATCTATCATAATGATGAGAACCAATCTCATTGTCTATGATCTTCATGCTCTCGTCTTCTATCGATTGACCTTTTTCAGTTTGCATTTTCGACTTCCCTAGCTCTCTCTAGAATCAAATCGATCATTTTATCATCTATTCCAATATGCTTTGTGATAAACACATTTTGTAGATTTGATTTTTTAATAGCAGGATTTAGATCTTCATAGATGTCTCTCTTTACATGAGCGCCTTCATGTAGAAAATAAAAAACTATTATCAAGATTTTTGGATTATTATTTTTACATTTATCAATTCCTTGCTCAATAGTAGGTTCTTCAATTTCTAAAAAACAATGACTAACATTTCTATAAGCAGACGTTAAACCTTCTACTACATATCTTATTGCCAAATGTGCATTTGGATCCTTACTTCCATGTCCAATAATCAGTACATCAATTTCATTTTTTGTAAGTTTTATTTTATTTTCTTCAAGAACTCTAGTAATTCTATTATCCACTAATTCTATCATAGTTTTGTGCATACTCATTGGTTTTGAGATAACAAATTTTACATCAGCCTTTGATTGAAATTTTATTGCATCATTTACCGCAGCTTTGACTTTTTTACCTGGGTAAAGAAAATATGGAACAATTGTAAGAGCATCAATCTTACTAGTAAGACATTTTTCCATCCCATCTTTTATGTATGGCGGAATAACTTCTAAAAAGCAATAATCCGTATAGAAATAATCTCCTTTTTCCTTTACTTTTTTACATATAAAATCAAGCTCGTCTATGACTTCTTTTTCTCTGCTACCTCTATCAATTAGTAATAATGCACGTCTCAATGCATAATCCTCGCAATAGCTATTGTAAGGTTGGGAGGAAATTTCTGTTTTTCAACTATCAATTTGCCTTCTGAACCCTTTAGTGCAGCAGCTTCAGAGACACTAAAAGTTCCTTCAAATGACAATACGGTTTCAGATGGATTTGGTATAATTATCCTAGCTAGCTCTTCTTTTTGGAAATATTCAATTGGTATTTTCATTTCTCTACCTAACTCAATTAGTCCCTGAACATTTTGTTCTTTTTTTAATGTAACAAACTTAGCTATTGATTTCTCACTCAAGTTGAATTTCTTTAAACAAAAATCTAATCCTTCCCTGATAGTTTCTTTTGAAGTATCCCAATGTAAGCCAACACCAACAACTAGAGTTGAAGGTCTGTATATGACAGCATCTTGAATAATAACTGGTTCTTGAATTATTTTATCAGTTATTAACAAATATCCCTTCGATGATGATTTTTTTAGATCTTCTAAGGTAGAATAAATTGTTACATTAGATGGTAATTCTCTATTCCACCAATTTTTTTCTCCAGCATCTTGGTAAATGCCAACTTTTTCTTCATTAACCATATATGCACTAACTTTTGTTACAGTAGAATCATCTTCTATTTTCCAACCAAATTCTATGCCTAACAGATCTACGGCAATAGTCTGGTTTACATCAGCCGCTGTAGTAACTACAGGTATAGCTCCAAGTCTTTCTGCTATTTCCACTGTAAGTTTATTTGCTCCACCCAAATGACCAGATAAAACACTTATGACAAACTTTGTTTTGTCATCTATTACAATTACTGCAGGATCTGTTTTTTTATCCTTAAGATGTGGAGAAATAAGCCTTATCACAGCACCTAATGAAAATATGCAAACAATAGCGTTATTTGTCTTAAAAAGACTAACAATTTTACTTGTAGTTGAATCAGAATACCATTCTATGTTATTATCATTATTGGAGAATTTTGATGGTGCATAAATTTGCCATAAGTTAAAAAACTCCTTTAATTTTAAACCAATCTTTATTCCATTTTTTGTAATTGCAAGAACAGCTACTTTTTCCATAATCTAAGCCTGTAAATTGGTTTAATAAAATTCCAGTGTTCTTAAACGTGTTTTGCCAAGACTTTACCATCAAAATCAAATAAGATGATCTCAATGGGAACTTTATTCTCTGAATGTTTTCTCATTTGTCTATATACTTCAAAACAGATCTTATCAAAGAATCCCTCTATGCGGTTTTCTTTTACTATATCTTGTATATGTCGTGCTGTATTTGCTTTCTGTATTTGTTCAACTACTGATTTACTGGCATCACATTTTGATGCTATCTCTGCTAGAAAGTTTGTATCAACCTTTGAACCCTTGACATGAGTTTGCTTAACACCTGTTGCTAATTTTGCAAGCTTTCCTATAAAACCCGCAACATAGGCCTTCTTGATTCCTTTTTTTACACATTGTTGTATGGCATATGCAGCAAAGTCTCCCATCTGAACAAAACAATGATCTGGCAGATTAATCATATTTTTTGAAAACTCTTCACTTCTACCACCTGTTGTAAGAATAACTTTATCGTTTCCCATCGCAATAGATACGTCCAAGTTTTGTCGAATTGATGCGGCAAATGATGCTGTTGAATACGGTATAACTATGCCACTTGTGCCAAGAATTGAAATTCCTCCCACAATACCAAGTCTTGGATTATCAGTTTTTACAGCTAACTCTTTTCCTTTTGGCACAGATATAATGACTCTAATGCCATTTTTTTGAAGTATTTTTTTTGCTACATTTTTTATATTTTCAACAATCATTTTTTTAGGAGTAGGATTTATTGCAGCTTTTCCAATTTCTAACCCTAAACCAGGCTTTGTAACTACACCAACTCCTTCCCCACCATGAATTTCGATCTGATTTACATTAGGTGTCAAAGACAATTCCACAAAAATTTCTGCACCATGAGTAACATCAGGATCATCTCCAGCATCCTTAATTACAGAACATTTTGCACTAGTTTTATCGAATTTACAACTTTGAATCATAATTGTAATTATCTTTCCTTTTGGCAAGTCAACACTAACAGATTCTATTTTTTCTTGGTTAATGATAGCTAATACACATGCTTTTGATGATGCAGTAGCACATGTGCCGGTTGTATAACCCCTTCTAAGCTTGTCTTTTGGTTTTTCTGATATCCCAGAAGAAATTTTCATTTGTGTTTTAACTCTTTTTAATTATTTTAAAATCTCATACAAAATAATCCAAGCTGACAATAGTGCCAATCCACCATAAAGTATAAAGTGAGTTACTTTCTGTGATATTGGTTTTTCTTGATTATGTAATGCTGATTCTTGCATACTTTTTCTAAAACCATGCATAAATTGTGAACAATTATGTTGATAAAAATAAAATTTATTATTCACTTTTCTATCATAATAATTCCAAAATTCTGCATGTGCTGATTCCATATTTTTAATGGATGCTTGATTCGCTTTTTTTTGAACTAATTTAAGAGACTGATAAGCCTCAGTTATTTCTTTGAATTTTTGTGATGCATTAGTATCGTTCTTGTTTTTATCTGGATGATATTTCAATGATAATGTTCTGTACGCATGTTTGATTTCATTTAGTGAAGCAGTATCTTGTAAACCAAGTATTTGATAAGAAGAAACAATATCTGTCATTTACCATTAGAATAATAACTTTAACATTAAAAGTTATAGATGACTTTCATGGAAAAATCAAATGAATTATGTGTAGCCATTAGCGGTGCTAATGGGTTTGTGGGAAAAAATCTTAGAATGTTACTCTATAAAAAAGGAGTAGAACTAGTTTCTATCGCACGACAAAATTTCCATAACTATAGACACGAAACTAAGATAATCTCTCCTGATTTATCTAAAAATATCCATATCTCGAAACTAAACAAATGTCATGCATTTATTCATTTAATTGGGACAGGAAAACAAAATACTACAACAAGTTATGAACAAGTCAATGTTGGTTTAACACAAAATGCAATAACACTTTGTAAAAAATCTAAAATTAAAAAATTTATTTTTATCAGCGGGTTAGGTGTTTCAAAAAATACAACCTCAACATATTTTATTTCAAAATACAAAGCTGAACAATTAATTATTAATTCAGGTCTGAACTATACAATACTTAGAGCATCATACATAATAGATAAAAAAGATCCACTATCAACATCTCTTACTAAGCAAATTAAAAATGGAATAATAATAGTTCCAGGATCTGGTACATATCATCTGCAACCTATATCTGTAAATGATGTAGCTGAAGTAATTTACAGAGCTTTAATTTCTAAAAAATTTTTGAATAAAATTATTGATTTGGTTGGACCTCAAACAGTAACATTTGTAAAATATGTCAAAGTTTTTAAAAATAAAAAATCAGCAAAAATTAAAAAAATAAAACTTGAAAATGCTTACTATAACGCATTACATAATCCAAAGAGTACTTTTGGAATAGAAGATTTGAACATCCTTGTAGGAGATTTTATAGGAAACCACAAAAAATTACAAAAACTATCTAAAATGAAATTTAAAACATATCTAGAGATATTACAATCCCGCAGCTCGTCTTAATAATTCGGCTTTGTTAGTTTTTTCCCACTCAAATTCAGGCTCATTTCTGCCAAAATGTCCATATGTTGCAGTTTTTTTGTAAATCGGCCTCTTGAGATTTAAGTGTGTTATAATGGCAGATGGCCGTAAATCAAAGTGTTTTCTAACTAGGTTTTCAATATCTTCTTCTGGAATTTTCCCGGTTTCAAAAGTATTAACCATTAAAGAAACTGGTTCTGATACACCTATTGCATAGGATACTTGAACTTCACATTTTTCAGCAAGACCTGCAGCAACTATGTTTTTTGCTATGTATCGACACATGTAACAGGCAGACCTGTCAACCTTTGATGGGTCTTTACCTGAAAACGCTCCGCCACCATGTCTTCCTTGACCTCCATATGTATCGACAATTATCTTTCTCCCAGTTAATCCAGAATCTCCATGAGGCCCTCCAATCTCAAATTTGCCTGTTGGGTTAATGTGAATTTTTATTTTATCAGTCCATAAATTCCCACAAACTGGTTTTATGACTTTATCAATTATTTTACTTGATATTTCATCATTGGATACATTTGGCGCATGTTGGGTAGAAATTACTATAGCCTCAATTCTTTTTGGTTTTCCATCTACATATTCTACAGAAACTTGTGATTTTCCATCAGGTCTTACCCATGGCAATTCTGATGTTTTCCTTACTTCGGCAAGTCTTTTTGTTAGTTTATGAGCTAAAATTATAGGCATTGGCATTAACTCTGGTGTTTCATTTGTTGCGTAACCAAACATAAGACCTTGATCACCAGCACCTTGGTCTTTTCCTTCTCTAGAAGAAACTCCTTGACTAATGTTTGGACTTTGTTCATGTAATCTTATCATAATCTCACAAGAACTTGCATCAAACAATAATTCTGGCTTGTCGTAACCAATTTCCTTTATTGTTTTTCGAACTAGCTCTTCTTGTGCTTGTTTATCAAATTTTGCAGTTGACGTTACTTCTCCTGCAACAGCTACGAAATCTGTTGTAGTCATAGTTTCAACAGCAACACGTGAGTTAGGATCTTGCCTTAAATATTCATCTAAAATGGCATCAGAAATCTGATCACAAATCTTATCGGGATGTCCTTCAGTCACAGATTCTGAAGTAAAAATATACGATCTTGTCATCTAAAACACGTACAATTAGCTACAATTCATTTTCTAATTTTATGAATAATACATTATTTCCTCTAACAATAACTCTTCCATAATTTGCAAGAACTTTTCCTTGTTGCAATTCTTCAGCGTCAGTCATTATCAAATTCATGTAGGAATCAACATTATCCATTTTTCCCTTATATTCTACCTCATTCTTTAATCGCACAGTTACTGTTTTTTTCGTACTTTTTTGAAGCGTAGTTAATGGTCTCTTAGAACTTATTTGCGACAATAATTATTCACTTGTCATGCATCGTTGATATCCAGAATAAAAGCCTTGCCTAAAGATATTTTCATTGCAACTCTTTTAATTTTTGAAAGTTATTATAAAAACAATGATTTGCACTAGCATCAAAAAATTAGATCATTTCTTAAATGGAGGCATTAAGGATGGAACTATCTTAGATATTTTTGGAGCTAATGCAACCGGTAAAACACAACTCGCTATGCAAATTTGCGTGAATGCATTACAAGAAGGTAGAAAAATCCTTTTTCAAGATACTACAGGAGAATTTAGACCCGAAAGAATACTTGAAATTATGAAATTTCAGGATATGGATTCTGATTTACTTGATAAAATAACAGTAGGGAGAGTAACAAACACATCAGAACAAATACAATATCTTTCTAAAATAAAAATCAAAAACTTTTCATTGATTGTAATAGATAACATAACTGATTTATTCTCATTTGAGTATTCTTCTGACAAAAATTTTCTAGAAAAAAACCTCTTGTTTATGAATTACATGCATGATCTATCCTTGATAGCTCATCACTACAAAATTTCAATTATTATAACAAATATGATACGGCAAAAAGACGACTTAGATGTCGAAAACCTAGATAAATCCATTAGTATATTTACACATATGAAAATTAAACTCAAAAAAAATGGCAACATATACGTGGGCGAAGTGATACCATCATTTCTTAAAAAACAAGAATTTTCATATTTGATAACAGCTAAGGGTATTACCGATGCGTCTTAAAGCTATTTAACTGTCAAAAAAGAATGAATCTAATTATGGCAGGAATTTTTGATTCCATTCCAATTATCTCAGTAATACTGTTTGCCCTTGGATTAGTGGGTGTTATGGTCTATGAGCGAGCTAAAACAAAACAAAGTGAAGAATCAACTACTTGACCCATACTTATTGGATAAATTCTACTCATTAGGCTTCAAACAACTAACAGAGATCCAAAAAAAAGCCATACCGATAATTTTCCAAAAACGTGATTCGTTAGTTATTGCACCAACAGGTTCTGGAAAGACAGAATGCTCTGTAATTCCAATATTTACTGAGATAAAGGAATCCAAGAAGACTGGTAAGATAAAAGCGCTGTACATTACTCCATTACGTGCCCTAAACCGAGATGTATTTAGAAGAATAACTCGATATGCACAAAATGATGGTCTAACTATTGAAATTCGACATGGTGATACAACACAGTCAGTTAGACGAAAAATATCAAATGTCCCACCTGATGTACTAATCACGACTCCAGAAACGCTTGTGATATTACTAACACAGAAAAAGATGCTAGATGCATTAGCTGAGCTAGAATGGGTTATAATAGATGAAGTACATGAATTATTATCTAATGAAAGGGGGACACAACTTTCACTTAGTCTTGAACGGCTTCAACTAAACTCAAAATCTGATATTACAAGAGTTGGTCTATCAGCAACAATAGGCAATATCGACGAAACAGCAAAATTTGTAGTAGGAACAAAAAGGAAATGTAAAATCATCAAAGATACATCAATCAGAAAATATGATGTAGAAATAAAATACATTGATGGAACAATTTCTGATGTCGCAGATTCAATTATTGAATATATTGCAGAAATAAATCTAAATTCACCAATACTACTATTTACAAATACACGAGGAGAAGCAGAATTTCTTGCTTCGATTTTAAAGGAAAAATCCACAATAAATATTGAGTTACATCATGGTTCTCTTTCCCGTCAAGTACGAGAAGAAACTGAAAGTATTCTAAGAGAAGGAAGATCAAGCATAGTTATCTGTACATCGTCTCTTGAATTAGGATTGGATATAGGCTCAGTTGAATTAGTAATACATTATGGTTCTCCGCGACAAGTATCCAAACTAATGCAAAGAATTGGTCGAAGTAGACACAACAAAGATTCTTCAGCTAAAGGTCTAATCATAACTAATAATGCAGATGATGAATTTGAAGCAAAATCTATTCTTGAGAGAGTTAAAGAAGGTTCTATAGAAGAACAAAAAATTCACGAAGGTTCACTTGACGTACTTGCTCATCATTTAATTGGTTTAGCCATACAAATAGGCAAAGTTCCAGTAGAACTTGCCTTTAGAACTTTTACCAATGCTTATCCATTTAGAAACCTGACAATTGATAGTTTTTTTAAGATATTAGAACTGCTTGATTCTAATTATTTATTATTCTTTGATCGAGAAAAAATGATATTTTGGAAAAAAGGCCGTGCATTTAGGTATTATTTTGAAAATCTTTCAACAATACCTAATATTCTCAAATTCAAAGTATTGGATGTTGTAGGTAAGAAGATTATAGGCTCACTTGATCAAAGGTTTGTAGGTGATTACGGAGATGCAGGCAACATCTTTGTTCTAAGGGGAACGCAATGGCGTATTCTTAATGTTGATGAAAAATCACTTACAATAAACGTAGAACCCGTTCATTCAGGCGGAATAACGGTACCATATTGGGAAGGAGAAAACATTCCTGTTGATTATAAAACTGCAAGAAACGTAGGTCTATTTAGGACAAAAGTAAAACACGGTTCAATTTCATTTTTAAATAAAATAATAACAACTCTTAATTTTGATTCAATTCCAGATGAAAAGACTATTGTCATAGAATCTACTAAGGGCCAAAGCATTATAGTATTACATGCATGTTTTGGAACTAAAATTAATGCTACATTAGCAACACTGCTGTCTTCGATGTTATCAGCTAAATTAGGATTTATGATCGAATCAAGATCTGATGCATATAGAATCATTCTGTCTTCTAAAGTTAAAATCTCTGAAAAACATCTTGTTGATGTTTTAAAAGATCAATATGATCTTGATACAATTGTTACTGCGTCACTTGGTGGTACTCACAACGTAAACTGGAGAACATGGTGTGTTGCAAAAAAGTTTGGCACAGTTGGTAGAGGTGCCATTTATGATAGAAAATCAGCTAGATTTCTTTACGAAAGATATTCTAATACTCCACTTGTAGCAGAAGCACTTCGTGAACTATTTCATGATAAATATGATCTAGATAATACTAAAAAAATCTTGGGGAAAATACAAAACAACGAAATTCAGATAAAATGGCAAATCGTTGATACGTTCTCCAAGCTTGCTGAACCTATATTGGATCATACTACAAAGTACTATTCTTCACCATCAAGCATCAATAAAGGAATCCTTGAATTAGTAAAATCTCGTTTGTTTAAAACTAAACATCGAGTTATTTGCGCAAGATGCGGTAAATGGGAACGAGTATTTGAAACTAATGAAATAATGAACACATTAGTATGCCCATACTGCAAAAGTAGACAGATCACTTCTACGTTTTATTCTGATTATGATCTCCAGAGGATTATACAGAAAAAATATCAAGGAAAAAAAATATCACAGGAGGAAAATCATAGATTTGAACGAGCATGGAAGGTATCATCATTAATACAAAACTTCGGTAAAACTGCCTTTATCGTTCTATCTGGTTTTGGAGTGGGAGCAAATACTGCAGCTAGGATCTTACGTAATATGATTGACGAAGAAACTCTATACAAGCAGATCTATGAGGCAGAAAGACAATATGTTATGACAAGAGGTTTTTGGGACTAGTTTTTCTTTTTAATAGACGAAAATTGCGTTAAAAATATCTCAACTCTTCCCTCTAAGCCACTTTTGGCATTCACTCCTGTTATAGAAATAATTTCACCTAAGGAACATTTGTCGATTAATCTAGCCAAGTTTCGCCAACCTTTAACCCACATTTGTCCACTATCATCTTCTACAAACATTTCAGATAATGAAATGGTTTCGCCACTTTTTGTTTGAACTTGGCGCCTTTGTGGTTCTTTTAAGATAATTGCTTCAATACAATATTCATTATCAGATTTTATATCAGAAATCTTTGTTCTAACCTCAGACAATGAAGGAATATTTTTTTCAGATTCAGTTTTTCTGGCAAAAGAATCTTTGTCTAATGTAACTGAACTTCCAATTACTTTTGATGGCATTAATTCTATTATCTCGTTTTCAGTATAGGAATCAATAATGTTTGATTGATCAAAAATCTTGAAAACATTCCTGTTTTTATCTACGATAAGAACTAGATTATTGCCTGATTCATTTTTTGCAATTGAAATTATCCTGCCAACAACAGGTTCTATTTCCTTTTTACCTTCTATTTGGATGACAGTTGCATCATTTCCATGTAATTCGATACCTTGGTTTCCTACTTTTGTTTTAACACCTAGCAATCTAACCTTTGCATTAGGAGGAATCATTTTTGGTAACGATGCTTCATCTTTTCCCCATAAAACCACTCTAACAAAACTGCTATCACTTCCTTTCAATCTAAGTCTTAACGCTTTTTGTGGCTGTCCTTGAGAGTTTGTATACTCCATTGTACTTATGTTACCATCTATTTTTCCAGATACAACAATGTCTCTCTCATTTTCCTTTAGTGAATTTACGTCTCTAGTTATTGATTCTAATGATGGGATGTTGGTCTGTTTATTGATTATTTGTATGTCAGAACCTGAACCTATGTTAAGTGTTGGAGTTCCATTTAGATCAGATTTTACATAAGCTTTTACTATCTTTACTAAATCTCCAGGCTTTAGCTCATTAATTATTGGTAGATTGGCTTTTTCATCCCAAAGCTTAACACTGGTAGAAGAATCAGCATCATAGACAGTCATAGTTCTAAGAAAGAACATGGTTCCATCTTTACGTGAAAACTGTTTTGAAGGAGAAATGCTGAGCACACGTGTATCTAAAGTCACTTCCTTTGTTCCTACATGTAGGTCTTTTATTCCAATTTCCACTTTAGCTGGCTGTTCTAACATTACTCCAAGATCAGCAGCAATTAGAAAAAGTGCTCCCTGATCTGTCAAATAACCTGCACCTATCTTTTCTTTTTTTTGTTTTATTTTCTCCTCAACATCACTTCGCGAAAGTTCAGGTTTTTGTTCTAATAGTTTACCTAAAAGCGCATCAAACTCAGACAAGTTAGAGACTCTTAATGTACTACATTAATAAAAATTTCATTAGACTAATTAGTGGATATGGGGAGTGATCGAGTAGTGTCCTGTATAGTCACCAACTTGCTTTCTAAATTATATGATAATGTAATTGCTGTAGGCGGAATTGATTTAGATGTTAAATCGGGGCAAGTGTTTGGATTTTTAGGTCCTAACGGTGCAGGAAAATCTACAACGATAAAACTTTTAACAACACTTGTTCAGCCAACAAGTGGTTCTATAACCATTCTAGGAATAAACGCAATAAAACATCCATTAAAAGTTCGAAATCGAATAGGTGTAGTATTACAACAACCTAGCTATGAACCAACACTGACGGTTGAAAAATCACTTGAAAAATATGGCATGATGTGGAACGTTGATCGAAAACAAAGAAAAGATAAAGTTGAAGAACTAATAGAATCATTTGATCTACAAGAAATACGAAAAAAGAAAAACGAAGACCTATCAATTGGTCAAAGAAGACGAGTTCAAGTCGCACGTGAATTTATGCATGAGATGGAATTGTTGTTTTTAGATGAACCAACTATTGGTCTAGATCCTTCTGCAAGAAGGAAATTATTAGATTTTTTAAAAAACAAGGTAAAAACAGGACTGACAATATTCTACACAACGCATGTATTAACAGAAGCAGAGTATCTATGTGACAAAATTGCTATTATTAATAAAGGAAAAATCATAGCAGTAGATTCTCCCGATGAATTGAAAAATCGATTTGGTAATGAAAAAACTATAAAAATTCACATGGCAGGAATCCAACAAAACTTGCTTAAGCTATTATCAGGAATACAAGATTGTAAAATCGACTTCAATTCTGGCACAAACATAACAATTAACTCTAACAAATCTGAACTTGTATTAATGCAAGTTTTACAATTATTAAATAAAAACAACATTATAATCGAAGATCTATCTGCCATGCCAACGAATCTAGAAGAAATTTTCATTAAAGCAGTTAATGATTCAAATGCATCCAGTTCTTAGATTAGTAAACAGAAATATCACAATATCAATTAATCCAGGATTTTTAATATGGCAAATTATATTTCCATTAATCTATATTTTTGTGGCTGGTTTTGCTTATACTTCTTTGATTGATGATGTTCCCTTTGAAAACACCAAACTTGATTATCCAACGTATTTGGCTACTGGAATGATCGGCTTTAACATTATGAATAGCACTCTCATATCAGGAATAATAATCTGGAACGATCGGCGTCATGGTATGTTTGAGCAGATAATGGCAGGTCCATTCACGAGAACTGATTACATACTGAGTAACATCTGTACAATAGGAATTGTTGGCATGCTAAGTGCTGCAATTATTGCATTTGTTGGTTATCCAATATTTTTTGACTCAATTGAATTTAGTGTGTTCACACTTCCAATCCTTATATTTGCCTCAATATTTGGTTCAATATTATTTGGTTCTATTGCATCAATAATTTCTACAAGGCTACGTTCAAGTGAAGGATTTAACGTGATCATCAACACAGTATTTTTATTTTTTGCATTTGTAAGCACAGCCTTTTATCCAGTATCAGGTACACCAGAACCACTAGCAACCGCCTTTTACATTAATCCTCTAACATATTTGGTAGACATTATTAGAGCTGGATTTTTTGGTACTTTTTCTAACTTTATAATAATTGAAATGTTTGTTCTGATCATACTTGCAGTAGGATTGTTTTCAATTGCCACAAGACTACTGACAAGATTAGATTTCTAACTTATAACTAATTTGAATGATAAAAGTAGCCCGGCCCAGATTCGAACTGGGGTCAAGGGCTCCAAAGGCCCCTATGCTTGACCACTACACTCGGCGGAATGTTTTCCTCTACCGGGCTCCGGACGACGACATAAATTTTGATTCCCTTAATGTTATTTTCTATTTAAGTTACTTTAAATATAAAACAGAAGAGTAAGTGTTTAGCTAAAGACAGTTAATTGTCTTAACAAGTTTTTGATAAGGATCTTCCATTTGTGTTAGCATTTTTTTTGCTCTCAGTTTTGTTTTCTTATTTGTACTTTTAAGGAATTTTTTAATAACTAACACTATACGTTTAGGAGAGTTTTCCCGCACTACTAGTTTTTTTAGAACAAGATATTTCTCTATAAAATTTGGTACTGCATTGTAAGAAATTGTTGGTATTCCTAATAATGCAGATTCCGCAGTCATAGTTCCACCAGAACCAACAAAAACATTACAATTTTTCAATATCTTTTTTCCATCAACAACTTTGTTCAATACTATAACTTTTTTTCTAAATCGTTTTTTTAGAAATTTGATTTGAGAAGAATATCTTCCAAGCACAACTATATTACTATCCTTAAATTCTTCACTTATTGTTTTTATGATGGAGATAAGTCGGTTACTTTTTGAGGAATAAGCAGCTTGTTCCTCTTCAACTCGTATTAGTATGGTTTTTTTCCTACCGTTTAATTCTAGATGTTTATCACTGATTTTTCTTTTTGCTATTACTGCAGCATCAATTGCTTTATAAGAAATAATGTTTTTCTTATCAATTCCAAATTTAGTAAATTCTTTTTTGGGTATAATCCATGGAATCAGTAGTTTCTGCACAAGTGGTATAGTCAACCGCATAACAGCCTCTGCATGCGGTGAATCTTGAAAAGCAATGTGTCTGATATTAAATCCATATGCAATTCTTGCTGCTTCAGGCGAACAAAAACTAATCAAAACATCGGGTGATTTTTCTTTTATAACTCTGGAAAGCTTATTCATTCTACCAATGCTTGCATTTAGCTTCCCATACCTTTCTGCTCCTCCATGTCTTCCAGCTACAATGAGTTTTAATCGCCGAATTTTTGCAAGATGTGTTACCTCTCTATATTTACGTGATGTACATATCACGATGTGATCTTTTTTTAACCTAGTTATCATAGGTTCGAAAAACAAAAGCTGCTTTGGAGTAAGGACATCAAACCAAATTTTCAAGTATTTTGATTGAATTGGAAAGTGCAATAAGTTTTTCTTGGTCTTAATTCCTAGCTCAGATGAAGTGAGTATCACAAAGGTTGTATTCTATGGTTTAAGTACAGAAGGATATGCGCTAGCATGTCAAATGGCCATAAAAGGCGCAGATGTTCATATAATAGATGAATCTACCCCCTCGGCCATATCACTAAAAACAGAAATAGCAAAAACCTATCCAAACGTCTCTTCTCTAAAAGAGGATGAACCGTTGCTCTCAATGGAACCAATCGATGTAGCAATTTCCAAAGCAGAATACCTATTTTTTGCACCAAGAATACGAAAAACAGGACAAGATACAAAAACTGAAATTCATTCCAAATTCAAAGATGCTACTTCCACATTAAAAAAGGGCAGTTCTGTTATTAACAATCTTCCTACAGGTTTTGGTGGAAATAATGAAAACATCTCCTTATTAGAACATGTTACAGGATTTGAGGTTGGAAAATCTATTTCATATTTTTACTATCCAATTGGTGTTATCACTCAACCTCCAAATGTTATTGGTTCCTATAATAACAAGCAAGATTTCAAGCTCGCAGATTTATTGACAAGTGGTAAAAAAGAAAAAAAATTTGTAGCAATTCCATCTGCAGAACATTTTCATGCAATAAACACGCTTTCTAGATTTTCAACATTATGTAGTGTTCTTGAAGTATGTAAATTTGCTCAGGATTCTACTAAATCTGATCTTATTTCTGATGATTATCAAAATCTTTTCTTAGATGATATGATCAGTGGATTACACGATCTTAAATCATTAGGTTCATCTTTTGAAGGTGCAAATACTCTCATGTATCTTATTAATGGAAGCATAAAAGGAATAGATGGATACATCAAGCGTTTGATAGATGAAATTCGAACAACTCTTAAAAAAAATGATCTTAAAGCTAGCAGAACAAAAATTGTATTATCTTGGACAATAGATCAACATGAAATGAGAGGAGATAAGATAGAAATGCTACAGAATTTAATATCTAGATTGCGAGATTACATAGGCGATGTGGAAACACATGAAGGTCCAAACTTGGATATCTTTCATAATGATAAAACAACAATAATTGTAGCATGTTCAAAACTTGATTTTGAAAATTTAAAGAAAAACAAAAAGGATGCTGAAATCATCATAATAAAAACAAACCCGTTGTGTGAAATCATACAATAAGGATAAAATTTAGCAAAAAGGCTCTTGGTTAGATTATGAACAATGATGAAAATGCGCCAGTTGATCTTAACTTTGATGAAGTAAACGAACAACAAACTAAAACTACACTAACAGAACAAATCAAGAATTCAACAGACGTGACTAAACTGAAATCTCACGAATCATCTATAGATGAATTAAAAATGTTATTAGATAAAGAGAGGAAAAGTCTTGCTATTTGTGAAGAACGACTGAAACGTTCACTAGCTGATTATCAGAATCTAGAAAGAAAAACAAAATCAGACATAGAAAATGGCGTTAACATACAAATTGATAAATTTATGGTGAGTTTTTTACAAATTTATGATGATCTGATACGTGCAAAAAATGTTTTAGCTAATGAAAAAATAAATGTTGAGGGTCTAGAAGGAATCTTAAGAAACATGGACTCATTACTAGCACAATACGATATAGTTCCTATAGATTCACTTGGAGAAATTTTCAATCCAAACTTACACGAAGCAATATCAATAATAGAAGACGAAACTCTAGATGAAGATACTATTACAAAAGAAATCAGGAAGGGATATATTTCTCATAACAAAATAATCAGAGCAGCAATAGTAGAGATATCAAAAAAACCTAAATTTGTAAAATTAGATGGTGAAGAAAATGGCTAAAATCATAGGAATTGATCTAGGAACCAGTAATTCAGCTGCTGCAGTTATGATGGGTGGGAAACCAACTATAATCCCAGCAGCCGAAGGTACATCAATAGGAGGCAAAGCCTTTCCATCTTATGTAGCATTTACCAAAAGTGGTGAACTTTTGGTTGGTGAACCGGCACGACGCCAAGCCATTACAAATCCTGACAATACAGTAGTTGCAGCAAAGAGAAAGATGGGAACAAACCATGTTTTCAAAATACAAGATAAGGAGTATAAACCGCAACAGATCTCAGCGTTCATTCTACAAAAAATCAAAAGAGATGCTGAAGCATTTATCGGAGAAAAAATCGAAAAAGCAGTTATTACAGTACCTGCATATTTTGACGATAATCAACGTCAAGCAACAAAAGATGCAGGCACAATAGCAGGATTGGATGTTGTAAGAATCATTAACGAACCAACTGCAGCAGCCTTAGCTTTTGGTTTAGATAAATCAAAAGAAGACATGAAGATACTCGTATTTGATTTTGGAGGAGGAACACTTGATGTTACTATTATGGAAATGGGCGGTGGAGTATTTGAGGTGATTAGTACTTCTGGCGATACACAACTTGGAGGAACAGACATGGATAAAGTAATCATAGATTATGTTTCTAACGATTTTAGAAAAAAAACAGGAATTGATCTAACAAAGGATAACGTTGCGATGACTAGAATCAGAGAAGCATCTGAAAAAGCAAAAATTGAATTATCATCTGTCATGGAAACTGAAATTAATTTACCCTTTATATCACATGACCAGTCATCAGGTCCAAAAAATTTAGAGCTGCAATTAACTAGAGCAAAACTTGAAGAACTGATTAATCCAATAGTAGAAAAATGTAGACCATCAGTTGAAAAGGCTTTAGAAGATGCAAAACTATCAAAATCAGATATTTCAAAAATTGTATTGATCGGAGGACCCACTAGAATTCCATTAGTGAGAAAGTTTGTTGCCTCTGTAATTGGAAAAGAATCAGAGGCAGGTGTTGATCCTATGGAAGCAGTTGCATTAGGTGCAGCAATTCAAGCAGGAATTATAGCAGGTGATGTAACAAGCGATATCGTTTTACTTGATGTTACTCCTTTAACACTTGGAATTGAAACATTAGGAGGCGTTCGTGAACCACTAATTGAAAGAAACACAACAATTCCAACATCAAAAAGTAAAATTTTCACAACAGCAGCAGATAATCAAACTGCGGTTACAATTCATGTCGTCCAAGGAGAACGACCTATGGCAGCTGATTGTATTTCGCTTGGAAGCTTCAATCTAACAGATATTCCTCCTGCTCCAAGAGGCATTCCACAAATCGAGGTTAAATTTGATATTGATGCTAATGGAATTATCAATGTAACTGCAAAAGATCTTGGAACTAAAAAAGAAGCAAAAATAACAATTGAATCGCGTTCTAAACTCTCAAAAGATGAAATTGAAAAACTAAAACAAGATGCAGAAAAATTTGCTGATCAAGATAAGAAGAAAAAGGAATTCGTTGATCTGAAAAACGAGGCGGAAAGCTTCATCTATACTACTGAAAAACTAGTTAATCATGATCTAAAAGACAAAATATCTCAAGAACAAGGAATCAAGATTACTGATGCAATAAGAGAGTTAAAAGAAGTACTTAACAAAGATGTAGAACAAATAAAACCAAAACTAGATTCTCTGAAAGCAATAGTTAACGAAATAACTACAGAATTATACAAGAAGGCCACTCCTCCACCAGGTGCTGAACAACAAGCTGGGGCAGAAGAGCAAACAAGTGAGGGTAAGAATCCTTGACCAATTCATCTGTGAATCAGGTAAAATGTTGTGGCCTTAATTAGATAGTTTATACTTTCGATTCTAATACTAGGAATGTCAAATGAGTAGCAAGCGTGACTATTATGAAGTATTAGGAGTATCTAAATTAGCATCAGAAAATGAAATTAAATCACAATATAGAAAATTAGCATTAAAATTTCATCCTGATAGAAACAAATCACCAGAAGCCGCAGAACATTTTAAAGAAATTTCAGAAGCATATGCAGTATTATCAGACACTGAAAAAAGGAAAATTTATGATCAATATGGCCATGCAGGTGTAGATGGTAGATACAGTACTGAAGATATCTTCCAAGGCGCAAGAGGTGATTTCAGTGACATTTTCAGTGATATATTTGGAAGAAGTGGAGGATTTGAATCAATTTTTGAAACTATGTTTGGTAGGGGGGGAGGGTTTGGTGGCTTTGGAAGACAAAAAGGAGCAGATTTGCTATATGAGACATCAATCACACTCGAAGATGTCTTACATGGCAAGAAAATGGAAATTGAAATACCTAAAGATGTGGACTGCGAAGTGTGTAAAGGATCTGGATGTAAAGCTGGTACCTCAAAAACAACTTGTTCTACATGTAATGGCAACGGCCAAATCCGAATGTCTCGTAACATGGGATTTTCTACTTTTGTAACCATTCAACCCTGTAAGTCATGTAACGGAGAAGGAAAAATCATACAAAATCCATGTCAGAATTGTAAAGGAAAAGGAAAAACCAGAGGAATCAAACATATCAAATTTGATATTCCACCAGGCATAGAAACCGGAGATTATACAATTCAAGGAGAAGGTGAATCAATTTCAGGAGGGATTAATGGTGACTTGATTGTACGAGTACAAGTTAAACCACATCCAAAATTCAAAAGAGACGGAATAGACACTTTTTATGATTTTCCAATAAATATGATAGATGCAGCAGTTGGTACAACTATTGAAGTTCCCACATTAGAAGGAACAGAAAAAATTCAAGTTGAAGAAGGGAGTCAGCCAAATACCATAATTAAATTAAAGGGAAAAGGATTGCCTCGTCAACATGGTAGGGGCCGAGGAGATCAATATGTGCGAATGGTTGTCAATATTCCAAAAAAACTTAGTAAACAACAAAAAAACCTTTTAGATGAACTTCGAAAAACTTTTGACTAGTTCAATTTTATTCTTATGTAACAATGAAAATTGCATTAGATGTTGATGGCGTATTAGCAGACGTAATCAAATCATGGTTACATTATAACAATAATAGAAGAAAAACTATTACAAAAAATGAAATCACAGAATGGGATTTTTGGAAAAAATTTGCTATAAAACCAGACCAATTCGATAACGAGCTACCATCTGTTGGAGATCATGGGAACAAATTCCACCAACAGAAAACAAATTGTCTAGCGCTGTCTGTGAACTAACAAACTTAGGTACGGTTGATATTGTTACAGCAAGGGAATATTCAACTAACACATACGTAAAAAACTGGCTTAAAACATCACTTACCACAAATATGTCTCAGTTGAAGATGGTCGGAAAAAAGCAGAACTAAATTATGACGTCTATATTGATGATTCACCAATCAATGCTGAACAAATTGCAAACATTGGTAAAAATATACTATATTCACAACCTTGGAATCTAGCCATATATGATTCTCGTATTAAGAGAATAGAAAAATTAATGGATGCAGTAAAAATAATTAAAGAACAGAAATTTTTATTTGAAAATTAATCTCTAGTTTTTCTCAAGTCTATTTTATGCCCATCACGTATGTGTGATTCATGACTGATTTTCAGTAATTCTGCAATTTTAGCCTCAGAATAATACTTTACATTATATCTTCCTAACACTTTCTTACAATCACTACAATAAATCTCTCTAAACTCCAACTCTATGTTTTGGTAATTTTTCTTTTTGTATCTTTCTAAACAATAAAGAAACTTATTCTAGGATTCTAAATTCTACGATGCGGGAGTTGCCAAGCCTGGTCAACGGCGTAAGGTTCAGGTCCTTATCTCCTAGGAGTTCGTGGGTTCAAATCCCACTTCCCGCATTTTATAATAATAAGCAACTTTAAACCATAGTAATTTCTAGCGTATGCATGGGTAAAGTAATCAAAGTAGGAGGACGAGGTACATCTCGTAGAGTAACAAACGATGAAAAAGAAAACTGGTCAGGAGAAAGCTTCAAGGAATATCAACGAAAACAGAAAGAAGCTGCAGGCAATGAATATGTATCAATGGGTCGTGGAACCAGAAAAGTGAAGTTGAGTGATATTAAAGAAACAAAGAAAGCTGACACCAAAGGACGATATGTAAGCATGGGCCGTGGCACTGGCAGACGTAAATTAGAATAATCAAAAATACCACAATAATCTGATTATATTTTTAATTCTTATTTTTTGTTAGATAAAAATTTTTGAATCTTTTTTTCTAATAATAAATTAACTTGTTCACCAGCCGCTTTACCACGCAATTCTTTCATAGCAATTCCCATTATAGGTCCAAGTGATCTAACCCCATCACGAATTATAATATTTGAGTTATTATGAATAATTTTGTCTAATATTATATTTAATTCAGATTCATCTAAACTAGTAATCGATGCTTTCTCAACTACTTCTTCAACTGATTTTGCTTTGCCAGACATTACAACTTCAAAAATTATTTCCATTGATTCTTTTGTAATTTTTTTATTTGCTAATAATTCAAAAGATTTCAAAACGTCTTCTGGTTTTAGTAATGCTACATTCAAACCCTGTCTTTGAAGATTAGTAATTGTAGAACATAGTATTGATGCAACAAAATTTGGTGATTGACGTTTATCTAAACAAATTTTTTCAAATAGTTCAAGATATTCCGAATCAAAGATTTGTTCTGCTAATTGTGTATTAAGACTATATTTTCCCTGAATGTCAATCAATGACTCATCCCATGACTTTGGGGTGTTTAATTTTGCGAGTTTTAATTGCTCATCAGTTATGACAAGGGAAGGAATATCAGTCTCAGGATACATTCTTGATGCTCCTGGGCGTGGTCTTAAAAATACAGTTTCACCACTAGGAATTGCACCTCTTGTTTCTGCAGGTACACCAATTGTTACATCTTCAATTCGTTTGATTATAGAATCAATAGCAAAATCAATCTTGGAATTTTCCCCTGCAATGATGATAAAACCGTCATTAGAGTCACTCTCAAGCAATTTTTGTAAATGTTGTATATCTGAATTTTCAATACCATAGTTTGGCAATTCATCTGAATGAAAAATTCCACCAATTCCATAAAATCTAACAATCTGTCCCAATTCCCTTCCAAGTCTAATTCCACTATATGGTTCATATGCAAACAAGCCAGCAAAATTTTTCACTCTAATTGCTTTGATGTTAGCACCAGCACCTATAGCTTTTTTTATTATTTTTGAATCACATGTTTTGAAATGTTCAGTTACATCAAAAATATCATTTTTAGAAATTTTCTCGAGTCTGAGATTTTTGAGTCGTTCAGATATTAAAATTAAACCAAGTTGTCTTTTTACTTCATATTCTATTACTTTTTCTAATTGATCTAGTTGTTGTACTCCTTTTACTTCTACAATGCAGCCTCCCTTAACTGAAATATTTATGTCCTGTCGTATTGATCCGATCCCTCTTGTTACTTTCTTTGTTGTTCGTAGCAATCTTCCCAACGCAAGTGCAATTTTTTTTATCTCAGTTGGATTACCATCTACAGGTTCCAGAGCTATCTCTACAAGAGGTATACCCAAGCGATCTAAACTGTATAATCTTTCTTTTTCTTCATCTTTGATAAGTTTGGCAGCATCTTCTTCAAGACACACAGATTGTACTCCTATCCGTTTTCCTTCTACCTCAAGATACCCACCTTGAGCAACAAGCATAGTTCTTTGAAATCCTGAAGTGTTAGATCCATCTACCACAATCTTTCTCATAGTATGTATTTCACTAAAAATACTAGATTTTAGAGAACAAGCAATTATTAACGCAATGTTGATTGCATCTGTATCAATTTCATGAGGGGGTTCATCGTCCTGTTCAACAAGACAGCTACTTTGAGGATTTGCATAGTATATTATGGTTTTTGATTTTCTATTTTCAAATAATGCCGCAGGATCGTATTCCCCTAATTCACTTTTTGTAGCTCTTAGTTTTCTTGAAAATTTAGTTGTATATTCATCTGATTCTAAAGGGTTGCAACTGCAAAATAATTTTTTATTAGTTGATAATTGTTGATGAATTTCTAGTCCAACTTTTAACCCAATCTTGTCAAAATTTATCTCCGTCATATTGATTCTAGCAATATTTGTTTTTTAAAACCTAACCTGTTATTTCAGAGGCTATATTTTCTAACATCAAGTTTTTCATATCATCAATATTTCTTGTATTGCCAAGAGCCCACATAGCCTTTACTAATGCAGTTTCAGGAATCATATTAGATAACGGAACAATTCCAAGATTAAGAAGATCTCTACCACTCTCGTACACTGTCATTCTAACTCTACCATTAATACACTGTGAAGTCATACCTAAGAACAAACCCCTTTCTTTTGCCTTTTTCACATTTTCATACAATGTTTTTCCTATATGTCCAAGACCTGTACCTTCAAAAATTATTGCTCTATATCCTAATTCTATTATGCTATCAAGTAATTTGGGATCATATCCTGGGTAATATTTTACTAAAATAACGCTTGCATCATAATTTATTTTTGGACTATAAGTTTTATTTTTGAAATATTCATAATTTAAATTTTTTTGTATTTTTTTTTCTAAAATAAGAAAAGCAGGATCTCCTCCTATTGTCTGAAAAGCACTTCTTTTACTTGCATGATTTTTTCTTACACGTGTACCAAGATGACATGCTACAAGATCATCGCTTTCATTATGATGCATGACCACAAAGATACCACGAATACTACATTCTGCGACAAATCTGACTGCTGAAACTAAATTTAATGCAGCATCTGAAGACGGTCTATCAGATGATCGCTGTGATCCAACCAAAGCAATAGGAATGGGAAAGCCAGCTAATGCAAATGAAAGAAAAGAGGCCGTATATTGCATAGTATCTGTTCCATGAGCAATAACAATTCCCTTATAATCAGATTTTGCATACGAATCAAGTTTTTCAGCAATCTTCTTCCAATGCTGTGGTAGTAAATTCTCAGAATATTCTGAAAACAATACTTCAGTATCTATGTTAGCTATTTCAGATAACTCTGGAATGGTAGTATGAAGTTCTGATGCTGTTAATACAGGAGTTACCCCGCCTGTTCTGTAATCTATCTTACTTGCAATTGTACCGCCTGTTGATAATAACAATACTTTAGGAAGAGACACATTTTTTGGAAGTGGTTGTGAGGTTTCTTTTTTTATTTCATTTAACGAAAGAACTTCAATTTTTCTAATTTCATTAATTTTTATTCCAACGTTATAACCATTTTTTAGCTTCAAGACGATATGCTCATTATCATTGTATTCATAACGTGGCATTAGGATGCCAGTATATGTCAACTCACCTGTAACCTTAACTGAGTCTCCTACTTTTGCTTTACAATCTTTCAAAAGTGTAAGAGACTTGCCACTATAGCCTCTATACTCCGACATTTAGGTGGATTATCTTAATTATTATATTAAAACTACCTGTAGTAGGAAGCAACTACTTTTTGACCAATCTTTAAGTCTTTTTGGTCGCGTACTTTCTTTACTGCTTCTTCAAAGTGTTTCATGGTAACTTTAGCATTTGACGTTGTTTTTTCAACCTCCTTTTCATCGGGAGTTTTATCAAGGTAATGATGTATTACCAGTGAAACCGCAGTATTTGCTATAGCAGCTACATCTGCCCCACTCATACCATCAGTCATTTCTGAAAGTTTATCAAAATTTACATAGTCTGGATCATTTGGTTCAGTTATTATAGGAATATTTCTTGAATTAATTTTCAAAATGCTTTTTCTGCTTTCTTTATCAGGCAAAGGAATCTGAATTATTTTATCAAATCGTCCAGGTCTTAGTAATGCAGGATCAATCATATCCGCTCTGTTAGTTGCTGCTAGAACTACCACACCACGTAAATTCTCCATACCATCCAATTCAGTTAACAGTTGACTTACTACTCTCTCTGTTACTGCAGTTTCGCCACCAGCGCCTCTTATGGGAGCAATGGAATCTATTTCATCAAAGAATATCACACATGGTGAAGCTTGTCGTGCCCTTCTGAATATTTCTCGAATACCTCTTTCTGATTCCCCAACCCACTTTGATAATAACTCAGGACCTCTTACTGAAACAAAGTTTGCTTCGCTTTCGGTTGCTACAGCCTTTGCTAGCAACGTTTTACCTGTGCCACTTGGACCGTGTAATAATATTCCTCGCGGCATCTTGTGTCCAAGTTTTTCATATAACGTAGGATATTTCATTGGCCATTCCACTGCTTCCTGAAGTTCGCGTTTAACATCAGCTAATCCACCCACATCATCCCATTTTACGTCAGGATTCTCAATGAATACTTCACGCATTCCAGACGGTGTTACTTCTATGGCAGCTTTGTTGAAATCCTCGCCCTTAACAATAAGTTTATCTAATGTCACAGAAGGAATTTTTTCTTCTTCAAGATTCAATTCAGGTAATAGTCTTCTTATGCACTTCATAGCTGCTTCTTTACATAAGTATTCTAAGTCTGCTCCTACATAGCCATGTGTAATTGAAGCATATTTTTCTATATCCACATCGTCTGATAATGGCATATTTCGAGTATGAATCATCAAAATATCCTTTCTGCCTTTTTTGTCAGGAACCTTGATTTCGATTTCTCTATCAAATCTACCGGGTCTTCTAAGTGCAGGATCTATCGCGTTTGGTCTGTTGGTTGCTGAAATTACAATTACTTTTCCTCTGGCTTCAAGTCCGTCCATCAAAGAAAGCATTTGTGAAACAACACGTCTTTCTACCTCGCCAGTAACCTCTTCTCGTTTCGGAGCAATAGAATCGATTTCATCAACAAAAATTATTGATGGGGCTTTTTCTCTGGCTTCTTTGAAAATTTCTCTTAAGCGTGCTTCACTCTCACCATAAAACTTACTCATAATTTCTGGTCCTGATATGCTAATGAAGTGAGCATTACTTTCATTTGCAACAGCCTTTGCTAGCAACGTTTTACCTGTTCCTGGGGGTCCATATAACAAGACTCCTTTTGGTGCCTCAATTCCTAACTTTTCAAAAATTTCTGGATGTCTAAGGGGGAGTTCAATCATTTCTCTTACTTTTTTGATTTCATCAGTAAGACCGCCAATGTCTTCATAAGTTACTTGTGGTACTCCTCTGAGCGTTTCTCCCTTTTCTGCTATATGAAATATAGTTTTTTGTGTAACAAGAACTGCGTCAGCTGCAGGTGTTACGCCAATTACTTGAAAAGTTAATCTTCCACCAAAATAAGGTACCATAACATTATCTCCCTTGATCAAAGGTACACTTTCTAATGCATCAGCTAAATATCGCTCATCAATTGGAGGAATTGCCTCTAGTGGTGCAACAACTACTTTTTCAGCCGCAACAGCTTTTATCTTTCTTACTGTTATAGTATCGCCTATAGCAATGCCCGAATTATTTCGTCCTAGTCCATCTATTCTTATGATTCCTTTACCTTCATCTGATGGATAAAGTGGTAAACATTTTGCAACAGTTCTTCGCTTGCCTTTAATTTCTATAACATCTCCAGTTGACGCATTTAATGCATCCATAGAATCATAATCGATTCTAGCTACGCCTCTTCCGACATCTCTAGTATATGCTTCTAAGACCTTGAGTGTAAACGCATTCTGGCTCATAGCTAAATTTTCTCCATCTATGTTTTATATCTTTGGCGTTAGAATTTTAACAAAACTGTATAATCGATCATAAGCTTAAAATCGTCATTCAAAATACAACCCATCAACTTGGGTAAAAGACCATTAGTTAGACGACGTGGCCGTGGAGGAATGCAATTTAGAGCTACTACTATTGGAAAATTTGCTCCAGCAAAATATCCGCCCTTTGCACTATCAGAACAACATGAAGGGCAAATAATAGATCTAGTTCATGAACGTGGTCGTGATGTTCCACTGGCTAAGGTGAGATTTGAAAATGGTTCAATATGTCATATGCCTGCAGTTATTGGTACAAAAGTAGGATCTAAAATTCAACTCGGTCTAAACGCCGAGATCACTAATGGAAATATAATCAGCATTCAAAATATACCCGACGGTACAATTGTGTGCGATTTGGAAAAACATTTTGGTGATGGCGGAACAATTGCCAAGTCCGCGGGAAACTATGCTACAGTATTTTCACATGGATCTGATGGTGTTACGGTAAAACTTCCTTCTGGTAAATTTGCAACACTTAATCCAAAAAATAGAGCTATAATAGGCACGCTAGCAGGAGGCGGTATAACAGAAAGACCTTTAATGAGAGCTGGTACAAAATGGAGAAAATTCAGATCTAAGGGAAGAAAATATCCAATTGTAAGAGGTGTAGCTCAAGCTGCATATGTTCATCCACATGGTGGTGGAAGACATCAGCATGTTGGTCAGAGCTCTACAGTTGCCCGAGATACGCCACCTGGTGCTAAAGTAGGAAGCATAGCGGCAAGAAAAACTGGTAGAGCACGAATAAAAGAAAGAACTAACTAATCTCTAATCTATTTAACCTAACCTTGATTAACAACAAGCTAATTCAAATTTTTAAATGTCAAAACAAAGAGTACATCTTTTTGTAAAAGGAAAAGTACAAGGGGTTTTTTTTAGACAAGCCCTAAAAGTCATGGCCAAAAAGAAAAATGTTTTCGGAAGTGTAAGAAATCTAAAAGATGGCAGAGTTGAAGCTATTTTAGAAGGAGAAGACATTGATGTTAGTTCCTTAGTTGAATGGTGTCATGCAGGTCCAGCTAACGCAAGAGTAGAAGATGTTGAAATCAGAAATGAAAAATATAAAGGAGAATTTTCAAAATTTGAAGTCTTGTATTAATGAATTGTATTATAGGCACTCTGAATTAGCACTTTTGCGTACTCTACATCTTTATTGGTTTTAATCAGTAAGATTTCTTGAGGCCCTTTCCTATCTTTTTGTATTTTTATTTTAATTGATTCATTTTGTGGTTCCATATCTAGAAACCATCTAAATATCATTGATTTACAAAATACAATTCTATGCATTCGTATATCTTCTACAACATTTTTTCCCAACGAGAAGCAAAAATCTCTAAGAGAATCAAAGATAGGTAGAATCACAGGTGACATCTGTTTTTTAAAATCATCATAACTTCGTTTTTTACCAAATAACATCAAATCATTCAAAATATACTATATGAGTTATTTAGGTAGTAGATCTGCTAGTTCCAGTCTAAACTGGTAGTCCCATTTCAAAGTAAGCAAGATCCGCCACGTTGACGAGGAAGCGTGAATGTTCCATCTTAGGATTGCTCCCTCCCGGACCTCATCCCTTTCGATGGTTGGGTCTTAGGAATCATCCCTTCGGACAATCCCAGTCCTACATCCACCCGCCTCGGCGTGATTTCATTTCAGCCTACTAAGCGAGTACTATCTGTCTAGAGATTTACCCAGCAGTTACTGATCTCTGCATGTAGCCGGTTTCAGAATAGGGCACGGCTAGCGCCCCGATCCTCCCTACTACCATAATATTGTTAACCTAAATGTTATATTTGCATTAGGCTTGTTTTTCTTTTAACATCAAAAGTAGGTTACATACAGAACAAATTTTTCCAGTACATTCGCTACCACAATTCGTACATAGTTGTTTTTGGTCAGTGTTTGAGTCTTTAACTATTTGCGATATTTTAAGAATTGATTTATACAAATTATTTTTAATTCCAAAATGTTGATTTTCTAAAGAATTGAGAAATTCACGAATTTCAGTTCGTATTCCTTCATTCATATGAGGACATTGTTCTGATTGAAAGGGAATCTCATTAGTAAAAGCATAAAACACAATCTCTGATTCGTAAATCTCACAAAATGGTTTTATTTTTCTGATAGTGCTATTTGATGTATCTGGATCCATCCATCCAACTTTTTTGATATCCCCAGAAAGCATATTGATAAAAAATGTTTGTAGTGTATCATCAAGGTTATGAGCAGTAGCTATTACATTTGCACCAATATCCTTTGCCGCATAGTCTAATGCTCGTCGTCTTAGTGTTCCGCAGATAGAACAAGAAGAAATCTTTTCATTTTCCCTTACATGAATTGCTTCATCAAGTGTAAGATCAAATAAATCGTTGTAGGAATATGCAGAATAATCTACATCTAATTTCGTAGAAAATTCTTTGACTATTTCTAATGCTTCATTTCTGTATGTAGGTATCCCTTCATCTATTGTTACAACCTTTATTCTAAAATTATGAGTCTTAGACATTTTATCAAGTATGTGTAACAAAGCAAGTGAATCTTTACCACCAGATACTGCCACACAAACAAGTTCGTTGTTTCTTATCATATTGAATTTTGAAATGGTTTTTGCAGTCTTTCTAAGAATAGAATCTGAAAAACATGATGAACAGAACTCTTCACCAGAATATTTTCTTGAATAAACTGCATCATTATGGCATTTATTACATTTCATGCCTGTTTTTCCTAGTAGACTATAATTAATTTTTAGATTGTAAACCAGCCAGATTTGATATATGATAAAGCAATGTTTAATCCAAATAGTGCAAATGTGAAAGCGTAAATACTCCACATGAATCCATTAACAGATTTTTCTGAAATCTTTTTTTCAATAATACTATGAATGAACTTGCCCCCATCAAGTATTGGAAGTGGCAGCATGTTGATTATTCCTATAAAAAAGGAGATCATCCATAACCAAAGCAAAAACATAGAAATCTGCGGATTGTCCCATTCTATTACACCATATCGTGGTTTGTAGGCAAACGAATTATCTCTCATTATTCCAATCAATCCTTTGTCAGGATCATCAGCAGATGGAGTGACTATTACTGGAAATTGCAACTCTTTTTCTTCTCTAAGAACTGTTACTGTAACAGTTTCACCTGGTTTTAGTTCAATTTTTTGAAAATCAAGGGAGGTTATAACAGAAACATCGTTTATAGCTGTAATGATATCATTTGGTTGCAGTCCTGCTTTTTCAGCTCCACTTCCTTGAATTATTGATAAAATCAGAACTCCTTGTGGTGATTCATAAAACCAACCTAAAAGTGGCTCTGGCACTATAATTGCAAAAACTGGATTAGTAAGTAAAATCGCCCCTAACGCAAACGAAAAAATAACATTTGAAGTAGCACCAGCACCAATTACTCTAAGTTTTGAAATTCTTTTTGCTTTATTGAACTCTTCTTCGTCTGGTTCTACAAATCCTGCAAACATTGCAATAAAAATCGCAAAACCTCCTGTTTTGATCTTTATTTTCTCTAGAGTAGCAACAATACCATGTGCGCCTTCATGAATCACCAAAACTATTGGTATTGATAATAGAAAATATGTAATTGCTGTAGATGATGTCAGGGTAACACCTGGTATTAATACAGTTAATTCTGAAAACTCCGCTGGTTTTACAAAAAAATTAGACACATTAGAAAGTAAAAACCAGAATGCAAATCCCATCATCAAAAATCCAGCAACAACGCTTACGTCTGCAAATATGCGAACTCCTCGACGAGTCCTACTTAGCATCTTTGTTAGAGCAGATTGTACCTGATAATTCTTGTATGTTAAACTGTAAGGTTTTATCTCAAAACCACGTTTATCTAACTTCAATCCCTTTGCTACTAAAACAATGATGACCCATGCTAATAATACATAGATAATCGAATTGTCTGCTATAAAATCAAGTTCCAAATTAGTTGCTACTTTTTTTAATGCCGTACATTTATCAGTTACTGTGAAACCGGCTATAATAATTTCAACATATCCAGATCAAAAGTCAATTACAAAAACTGCAAATATGTTAGTAAGAAAGCACATTGTAGCATGTGTTAATGTTATCAATATTCGCTCAGTTTACAACTGGAAGAAAAAAACTGTGAACGCTTCAGAATATCTTGCTATCTTTAAAACAACTAGACAAAATATTAAAAAATTAAAAAATGAGATAAGAAAAACACATCCATACGAAGTTCCAGAAATAGCAGAGATTACACTAAGTTCTCTAAACGAATCTTATCTAAAATGGCTGATTGATTCAACAAATTAGTATTCCAAAGCAAATCTCAAGAGAGATACTATGCCACCTAGGCCAGAAACTCTCAAACCTGCATCAGTAGTTGAATCTACACCATATACTTTAGCTCCTTTGCTTTCTATATCATTTAACAATTCAATTACTTTTTCTTCATTTTTTGTTTGTATTATTTTATCAGAAAAAACAAGAGATTCTATGGCACTATATTGATTAGCTTTTAGTGTTTCGTCAAAACCCATTGCAAATTTTTTACTTTTTTTGTTAGCTCTGAACATTATTTCATCAATGATAGACAAAACTTTAGCAAGTTTGCTATCTGACATTATCTCTTTCATTGACTGTGACTTTGTAAATGTGTATAATCCATCTTCACCACCAGAATCTATTCCATCTATAACTTGATTTTCGTATTCATTACTGCTTGATGTTTTCTCTAGAAAATTACTAAATTTTCTTTTTGTTTCACCTGGCCCAAAAATTATAATTTGTTCTCCTTTATTTAGTGAAGAGACAATAGCCCTCTGAATATTCTCAAAAAACTGTTCTATGTTAAAATTAGTTTTGTATTGCTTTCCACTTGATCCTGAGTAAATATTTGGCATAATCTGCAAATGCGTTCCTTTTAATCTTCCAATACCACATACGCTGGTATCCAACGCGACAAGCAAGAATCCAAAGTTTTGGTTATTGGTTTGTAATAATTTTTTTTCTACTTCAGTCCATTGTTTTTTAATCAGCTTGAAGCTTTCATCCATTGTTATTACAAAAGAATGATGAGATCCTTTTGGAATAGATTCATTATTTGATTCTATAATTATTCCATGTATGCGTAGTCTATCCAAAACATTATCTAATGATACTTTTTCAACATCTAGCCCTATTCTTACTCTAATTCGTTCTCCTTTATCTGGTCTTGAATAATCTTTTTCAAGTTTGATAATTCTAGTAGTGTCACCAACAATTTTATCTCCTTTTTTAATTATCCGGCGCAAAGTTATGAGATCATCCGGTTCTTCAGGTATTAACGCAATTGAATGTTGATCTAAAATTTTGGTAATCACATTAATATCATAATTCTAAAAAAGAAAAGAGTGTTAGCTTGTTATTTCATTAACTTTAGTCTTATTTTCTTCATTCTTTTTTCGTAAATAATTTTCAACCCATTCCATCGTTATAACTCCACTTTCAGCAAGATTAACAAGCGAATTTGGCGATGCTTCACCTGTAACTTTACCCCCATGTCTTCTAATTTGTCTCCACTTTAAACGAGTATTACCGCTCTTTGAATTATAGATTATTCCTAGGACATCTCTGGCATTTACAAAAGTTATTTCACGAATTTTTTTCAACGTTACTTTATCTGCAGCTTCCACATAGATCGAACCGTGTTCATCATCTCTTTCTGGAAACACCTCATAATCTTCCAAGTAACTACTGGGTGCAAATGAACTACATGTGCTAGCTATTATAAAACGTCTAAAACTTTCTAGCGACGCAGGCGTATCTATAGTTACCATTTGTGATCGATAGCTCTCGCTTATTTATCAAGCTTCGTGAAAGACTCAATTACTATTTTTGTGAAATCTGTGTTGCAGGCGTTGATGACTCTATCCCTTTGATTTTATGATGTAGATCTTGAGTTCTGAGCCTGCTTAACTTTCATGTTATAAAATGAATATAATTTTTGAAATTTTTTTTCAACTTATTTTTCTTGAAATATTTCTAAATTCATCGTCATGATTCTGAGGTCCATGGCCACATTTAGTGCAACCTACTTTGAAGCCGTTCGTATCTTTTTCATAGGTTTCACAACCACAAAAACATGTCATATTATCATCCACGCATTTTATGATCTTAACTATTGCAGCAATTTCCACGGGGAATATCATGCCCATGTGGACATTTTCTTGGATGTTTTAGCATTGTACATAATGCATCGGTGAATTGTTTATTCATATGATGTTCTATACCACAAACCATTTCTTCATCAATTTCCACTTTTAGTGCACTATCCATCAAAACTTCCAAAAGTCTGCTGTTTCTCATCATACTGGCACCGATTCTTTCTCCTTCTTCTGTTAATTCTACTCCAGCTTTATTATAATTTACAAGATTCTGCTCATTTAATTTTTTTAGCATTTGGACTACACTTGGCTGTCGTACATTTAACATCTTTGCAACGGTGCTAATTTTTACTGGTTCTCCTCTTTCTTTAATATGCCAAATTGCCTTTAGATACATTTCTACATGTTCTGCTTCTGCAGTTCCTACAAATAGAACTTCATCATTTAATGTGTCCATATTATACTTCCTTTGAATCTTTTAATAAGTATTCAAAATATTCCCGTGCAAATCCTGCAAGACCTGCATGATCTGCCCAAATTGCAACCATATCAGAAGATGAATCACCAATTTCTGGTCCAAGTAAAATAATCACATAACGTTTATCGGAAATTATTCCACCGCCAAATAATCCTTTTTTGAGCTTTACTTTTGCAACTCTTGAAATTGCAGTCAAAGAATCCTTGTTTATCTTATCTGATGTCAATATTGTAACATCAACTCCTCTATCATGAAGAGATCGAAGCTTTGGTAGAGCCTGTTTTACTAATTCCTCACTAGCTGTTGGAACTGCTATAAGTACTTCATTCCTACAGGATTCGATTATTTCCAAAATTTTTGCAACAATATTAACCGCACCTGATAAAACCCATATATCTGGACGCTCACTAGAACCACTTTTTTCATATAGTGGAACAAGTTCGTTTAAAACCACATTCTGATTCTCCTTAAACTCGGTGTCTGATTTCTGCTTGGTAATATCAAGAGCGGTTGTAGGCGATTTGGCAAAATATTTGGTAGGTCTTGAATCATCAGAACCTATCCATCCTTTTTCTTCCAGAGAGCCTAAAACCTCATAAATTTTCGAGTATGGCACGCCTGATTTCTGACTAAGATCAGATGCAGTAAGCTCTCCTGATTTTAATAACGAAGTAAAAGTTTTGATCTCATAACTAGTAAGCCCAATTTGCTCTAGGGCCTTTCGTGTCTTATCAGAAATACTCATGCGATCTACTCGACGCTTTTTGATATTTAAACCCCATACGAATATCTCTACTGAATACAACGGGGTCAAGTATGAAATCAATTAAATACTATTTTCAAAGTGCCAATTACTAGGAATGGCGTTAATTCAGATTACTAACCAGTCTACAAAGAAGCTAGGTAAGAAATCAACTATCAGGTTTACTCAAAGCATTTGTCCAGATTGTAATATGATACTTGACGCGGAAGTCTTTGAAAGAGACGGCAGGGTCTATATGACAAAGACTTGCCCAACTCATGGCGAATGTGAAGAGCTCTACTTTGGATCATATGAGATGTACAAGAAATTTAGCACTTATTGGGCTGATGGAAAAGGTGCACATGCTCCAAACGTTATGATGGTAGACAAATGTTCCTGTCCTAATAACTGTGGATTATGTTCTAATCATTTATCGCATAGCGGTCTTGCAAACATGATAGTCACAAATAGATGTGATCTTACATGCTGGTATTGTTTCTTTTATGTTAAAAAAGGACTAGAGGGTGCTTACATGTATGAACCATCACTTGACCAAGTTAGAGCAATGATGAAGACACTAAAGGCAGAAAGACCAATACCCGGAAATTCGATTCAAATTACAGGTGGTGAACCAATGTTAAGAGAAGATATCACCGAAGTTATCAAAATAATGAAAGAAGAAGGCGTAGATCATGTTCAGATGAATACTAATGGCATCAGACATGCTATGGATCCAGAAGCTGCACGCGAGGTAAGACTTGCTGGCTGTAACAATCTTTATCTTAGTTTTGACGGTGTGACTCCAAGAACAAATCCAAAGAATCACTGGGAGATACCATATGCACTTGATAGCTGCAGAAAAACAGGCACAACAGTAGTTTTTGTTCCAACAGTTATCAAATCAATTAATGATCATGAACTCGGTGGAATTATTAGATATGCTCAAAAGAACATGGATGTTGTCCATGCAGTAAACTTTCAACCGGTTTCTTTGACTGGTAGAATGGGTAAAACAGAGCGTGAAAAATATAGAATTACAATTCCAGATTGCATCCAAAGAATCGAAGAACAATCAAGTGGTCAAGTTACAGTTGACGACTGGTTCCCAGTTCCAAGTTGTATGCCATTGACCAATGTAATAGAAGCATTTTCTAGTAAACCAAAGTATGAATTATCAATTCACTTTGCTTGTGGTGCAGGAACATACGTATTCCAAGATGAAGAAACAAAGAAACTTGTTCCAATGCCAAGATTCTGTGACATTCAAGGAATGTTAGAGCTCTTTGAAGACAAAGCAGAAGAAATTCGTTCTGGTAAAAACAAATACTTTACAATGCTTGAAGTTGTAAGAAAACTCTCTAGTTTTATCGATAAGAAAAAGCAACCTGCTGGACTAGATTTAGCAAAGATGTTTGGAAACATCTTGATGAAAAGATCCTTTGATGCGGTAGGTTCATGGCATGTTAAAGGATTATTCCTTGGCATGATGCATTTCCAAGATAAATACAATGAGGATCTTGAAAGACTGCAAAGATGTGACATTCACTATCTCACACCAGATCTTAGAATCATTCCATTCTGTGCATTTAATGTAATCCCAGAATGGTATAGAGATAGAATTCAAAAGAAATATTCTATTACTGTTGAAGAATGGGAACAAAGAGAAGGTGTCAAACTTGAAGATGGCCTTTACAGAGGTCTCATGCGAAGAGGCGCTGGTGATGAATTGGCAGTAGGTTGTGCAAAAAGCCAGATGATGCACCAAGCACAACAAGCATTGATGTAAATTTAATACAAATCATTTAATCTAAGACCTTAAAAGAACAGAATTCATTTTTTGATTGTTGAAATTACTTTTCATTTCACCTAGATATACAGGAGGCATTGGAGGTCATGCTGCAATGCTTGCCAGTAAGCTCATTGAACACGGTTTTGAGGTAAAAATGATGCATACTCCACACATCCCAATTAAAAATCTGAAAAATCCTAGTTTTGCTGTTCTTAGCTCTTTAAAAGGATTATTTAATAGAGATAACTATGATATTGTACACGCGTTTAACATTCCATCCGCTTTTGCAATGCGTTTTGCAAAAGGAAAAAAGAAAATTCTCTCAGTTCATGGTGTTTATGGAGAACAAATTACTGCTCTTCATTCAAGTACAATTAGTACAATCGCAACTGTAACAGAATCAAATGTTTTAAAATGGCCAGATAAACTAACAACTGATTCAAAAGCAACACAAAAAGCATACAAAGAAAAATTAGGATTAGACTTTGAGTATTTACCATCCCCGTTAGACGTAAACAAATTTTCAAAAATTCCAGCTATCGAGAAAGTAGAAAAACAGGTTGTATATGTTGGACGGGATAGCTACGAAAAAGGCATTGATATACTAAGGAATATAGAATCACAAATCAATGGAACTGTAGTTTATTGTACTAATGTATCATGGGAAGAGGCTATGAAAACTATGAAAGCATCCAGCGTAGTAGTAGTTCCATCTAGAATAGAAAGCTTACCTACAACTGTTAAAGAAGCATTTTATCTTCGAATACCTGTAGTAGGCACAAATGTTGGAGGCATTCCAGAATTAATAACAAATGAAGTTACAGGCCTTTTAGTTCCTAAAAACAATCCGGATAAGCTTAGCAGTGCAATAAATAGATTATTAAAAAATAAGGAATTTTCGAAAAAACTTGCTGATGTTGCTTTTGATTTTGTAATGAAAAACATGACGTGGGATGTTGTTTTACCCGGCTATATTAAATTCTATGAAAAAGTTTTGAATTAGGTTATTTTTGGCATTATTTTTTGCAAACCAGATTTTAGATCCGTTTGGAATTTCCAACCTAACAATTTGTCGGTTAGCTCAATATCTGCCTGACTCTTTTTAATATCTCCTTTTAGTGATTCTGAAAAGACAAAATCAACCGATGAATTTGATAATTCAATCATAATATGAGCTAATTGCTTGATGGATGTAGCCATACCTGTCCCAATATTAAAAAATCCATTATCAATTTTACTTTCCATTGCCACAAGATTTGCCTCCGCTACATCCTCAACATAAATAAAATCCCTTACTTGTGTACCGTCACCATTTATAACCAAAGGTTTTTTCTCATCAAGGTTTTTCATAAATTTTGTAATTACACCAGCATAGGAACCTGTCTGACCTATACCAAAAATGTTAAAGTATCGCAATCCGATAGCCTTGACCCCTATCTTTGAATACTTTTCAGCAACAAGTTCGCCATCTAATTTTGTCTGGCCATAAGGATTAATGGGTTTTCGTTCAAAATTTTCTTTGATTGGGATTTTTTCTGTATCTCCATAAACACTAGAGCTACTCGCATATACTAATTTGAAACCAAACTCTTTTGCTAATTTAAGAAGATTTTCGGTACCACGTACATTTACATCATGATATTCTTGAGGTATCAAAAATGATTCTGGAACAGCAGTGAGAGCTGCTTCATGGAAAACTCCATCAACATCTTTAAAATGGTTTCTTAATTTGTCATAATCACGAACATCGATCTCAAAAAATTCAATTTTATTAAAAACATTCTGCAAATCTTCTTTTTTACCTTTATGTAAGTTATCTATTACAGTAACTTTGTGGCCTTTTTTGACTAGATGTTTTACTAAATTATTTCCAACAAATCCTGCCCCACCTGTAACAATTAGATTCATGAAATATGCACAATTCATGATATCTTTAAGTTTTGGAAACCAATCTGACACAATTTATATAAATTCAATTATAGGCAACGCATTGTTAGTAAAAAGAAATCATTAGGAGAAAAAAATTGGATACAAAGTCATCTATGTTAGCTGATGTGCAAAATATTAGACAATTACTGACATCAAAGAACGTTCATGTTTGTGTAGTTGGAATAGGTAGAATCGGATTACCAACTGCATTATCATTTGCAAATTATGGCCTAGATACCATAGGTGTTGATATTAATGATAAACTGATCGAAATGATTAACACGGAAAAATACCCTCTAAAAGATGAACCTGGATTTGATACCATATTTGATAACGTTATAAAAAATAAAAAACTAAAAGCAACAAAAGATATCCAACAAGCATTATCTAACTCCAACCTCGTAATACTATCTTTACCTACGCCTATGAATAGCAAGAATATTCCAGATTACTCAGCATTGCTTACTGTAGCTAACTCTTTAAATAATTTCATAAAATCCGGCACTATAGTAGTCGTAGAAAGTACAGTAGAACCTGGCTTTGTGGAAAATGAGCTAACTCCAATAATTGAGGGAGATGGTTCAAGAATAAAATGTGGTATAGATTTTTCAGTTGCAGCCTGTCCTGAAACGGCTAATCCTGGCGAGATATTATCTGATTTTAAAAAATTACCTCGTGTAATTGGAGCTATAGATGAACACACTACAGAAATAGTTTCAGAAATCTACAAGCATGTTTTTAATGTTGAAATCTTAAAAATGTCTAATTGCAGAACTGCAAATGCAGTAAAACTAACAACTAATGTTTTTCGTGATGTAAATATTGCATTTATCAACGAGCTTGCAATTTTATTTGAAAAATTAGATATAGATATAATGACAGTTTTACAGGCAGCTAGTAAAAAATATAATTTTCAAGTACATTATCCAGGTGCTGGTGTTGGTGGACCATGTTTGCCAGTTAATTCTTACCAAATGCTAAATTTAGCTAAAAAACTGAATGATTCTGTAAAATTGAAAATAATTGAAAACGCGCGACAAATAAATGAATCAATGCCAGAACACGCAATAGAACTACTTTCCGATGCATTAAATGAAATAGGAAAGACAATAAAAGGAAGTACAATTGGATTGCTTGGCGCTTCATACAAACCTAATGTAAAAGATATTCAACTTTCTCCAATCGAACAGATAATAAAAAAATTGGAAATAATGAATGCAAAAATCAAAATTTATGATCCTTATTTTAAATCTCAACATATCTTTTCTCATAAAACAGAAGATAATTTTCTTGATTCTATAACTAACACAGATGCAGTTATTATTATAACTGCGCATAATGAATTTCATGACATAGATCCAACTTTATTTGTAGAAAAAATGATTTCCCCTGTAATTGTTGACACTAGAGGTATGATAGATGTCCACGCAGCAAAAAAAGCTGGTATAATTTTTAGAGGAATAGGGCGTGGCGGAATATAGCAACATCACAAACTATTCCTAGCGAAATAAAGCATATTCTTACTTTACGATATAATCCTAACCTAAAATCTGCTCTTCCAAAATTGAATTGGAAAGATTTTGTGGAAAAAAATCCACCAGAAAATCTTTTATTAAAAATTGAAAAAATAATTTCTAATACATTAAAAGATAACATTAATCAACTAAATGTAGCATTATCACTTAGCTCGGGAGTTGATTCTACACTCATTACAGCAATTTTACGAAAAGAATTTCCTCATCTAAATATAGAATCAATATCAGTAACTTTTGCAGACAGTATAGATGAATCTCCAGCAGCAAAAAAAATTTCAGAAAAGTTTGAAACAAATCACCACATTTTATATCTAGATAACTTTCTTAGTGAATTACCAAAAGCAATTAGTATTGTTAAGCAACCCTTTTGGGATTTACATTGGTATTATGTAGTTAAAAATACAAAATCGTTATCAAATCTCTTATTATCAGGTGATGGTGGAGACGAATTATTTGGCGGTTATACTTTTCGTTATAAAAAATTCTTATCGCTAATTAATCACAACTCATCAACGCAAAATAAAATTTTAGCTTATTTACAATGTCATGAAAGAGATTGGGTGCAAGATCAAGGAAAATTATTTGATAAAAAAATGAATTTTTCATGGGAAGAGATCCATGTCATTCTGCGAGAATATTTTACAAATAGTCTTCATCCTGTAACTCAAGTTTTTCTGGCAGATTATAACGGTAAACTCCTTCACAATATGCTACCGCTTTATAATGACATCCATAATTATTTTGAAATTAAAAATATTGCACCACTTTTATCATCTGAGTTAATACAACTTGCTACTCACTTACCAAAAGAATTGAAATATGATCCTAATACTAATTCAGGAAAAATTGTTTTACGAAAATTATTAGAACAATTTGATGTAGACAAGCTTGTTATTAGAAATAAACAAGGATTTTCAATGAACACAATTAATCTTTGGAAGAATCATGCCCAACAATTATGTAAATATTACTTAACAAATTCTAGAGTTATAAAAGAACAATGGATAAATCATGAATGGGTTAACAAATATCTGAATAATAATGAATTGGATGTAAGAATCATAAACAAATTCTTGGGGTTACTTGCGTTTGAGATTTGGTATAGATTATTTATTTCCAAGGAAATGAAATCTGACGAATTACTTTGCACATGAGTTTTTGAATTAGTTATTGTCAAGATGAGAGTTTAGAACATCTAGAAATCTTTTAGCAATTATATTCCAACTGAAATTCTCTTCTATGAAAGAACGACCTACAATACCCATCTGTTTTTGTTGATCATCGTTATTTACTAATATGCTAAGACTGTCAATTATTTTATCAGGATTTTGTTTTTCCACTAAAAATCCAGTTTCATTATTTTGCATCAATTCAGGAATTCCACCTACATTTGTTGCTACAACTGGTTTTTGCATTAATTGTGCTTCTTGAAGAGTGAGAGGAGACATATCAATTCCACTGACTAACGCATAAACATCAATCTCTGTTAGAAACTGTCTTACTTGATCTGGGTATTGTAAGGATCCAAGCCACTTGAAATTATCATATTTTTTTAAAACCGGAAGTATTTGATCTCTATATGGACCATCTCCTGCCCAATAAAACATAACATTAGGCATTGCCTCTAAAACCTTGGCAAGTGTCAGCATTTCTTTGGTTTTTTCCCAAATATTGGCATCTTGTAATAATCCAACGCAAGGATGTTTTAGATTCATACCTTTTTGTGGATACCAATTAGTTGGTGTGATACCCTGATACAAAACCTCTATTGGTTTTTGAGGATAATGTTCTTTTACTATTTTTTCAAGATATTTACAAATTGGCAGAACTACCTTTGCACCATTAAAACATTCATTTCCAATTTCCTCCCATTTTTTTATTGCAATGCGTTTTGGAAGTGATTTATACAATGTTTTTTTTGCCCATTTAATTTCCTCCCAATAATTTCCTCGTAAGTGAACAAATAACGGAATATTGGTTTTTAATGCTGCTAAGCCAAAATGGCGCTGTCTATCAATGAATATTACATCCGGTTTGAATTCTTTTATTAAATTATTAAATTTATCCCGTGATTGAAACCAGTTACGAATTTTCCTACTAGGAAATCCATCATAAACTTCGGAATCTAATACCAATCTGCAATCAATCTTTAAGACATTTAATGCGTCACAAAATTCTCTTAAATGATAAAATTTGGAGGGAGATCCACCAATCAATAATTTTTTTGACAATCGCATCCACTAGATTTCTTATAAGATATACTATTCGTACTAATCACTCCAACTTACTATATGGTTTAATTAGTTCACAAAATTTTCTTGCTATAGTTTCCCATGAAAAATTATCTTTGATGAAATTATAATTTTTGCGACTCATTTCACTAGCTTTTTCATTATCAGTAATAAGAATAGATAATTTTCTAATCCAACTATCATAATCACCTTTATCTACCAAAAATCCTGTTTTATCATCTTCGATTAATTCAGGAATTCCACCTACATTTGTTGCTACAACTGGTTTTTTCATAAGTGAAGCTTCAATTAGCGTTTGACCTAATCCTTCTAATCCACTGACTAACGCATAAACATCAATCTCTGTTAGAAACTGTCTTACTTGATCTGGGTATTGTAAGGATCCAAGCCACTTGAAATTATCATATTTTTTTAAAACCGGAAGTATTTGATCTCTATATGGACCATCTCCTGCCCAATAAAACATAACATTAGGCATTGCCTCTAAAACCTTGGCAAGTGTCAGCATTTCTTTGGTTTTTTCCCAAATATTGGCACCTTGTAATAATCCAACGCAAGGGTGTTTTAGATTCATACCTTTTTGTGGATACCAGTCTGATGGGTTTCTTCCATCAGCATACAACATTTTTATAGATTTGTTTGGATAACGTTCTCGAACAATTCCATCAAGATATTTTGAAATTGGCAAAATTAAAGTAGATTCCCTGAAACATTTATCTACAAATCGTTGTTTCATAAAAAAATAAAACCGTTTTTGTGGTGAATTATATACAGTTTCTTTAGATGATCTAGCTTCCTCCCAATAATTTCCTCTTAATAATAAAACTAAGGGTATTGCAGCTTTCAAAACAGGTAATGCAATATTTGATAATCTATCAAGTAATACAATATCTGGTTTAAAATCATTTAATACTCTTCTGAATTCATTGCATTTTCTATTTTTTAGCGTAAAATTAAAAAAACTAGCAAGAAAATCTACATCATAAATTAATTTGTATTGTTCACCATTTTTTTTTAATTCTTCACCAAATTCTTTTAAATGAAAAAATCTTGAATTGTTTCCAATAATTAATAACTTCATTATCTAACCAATTCGTTATAGCGAAAATAATTCTTTTTATTGTTTGTCAATATTTTGCAATTTTTTAATATGATCCATTTCAAATACGTTGTATTTTCGTTTAGATTGTTGCACATTAAGATGTTCAGATAATTCTTTTTGCATTTTTTTAATCTCTTCGTATTCATCATGGGTTATTTTTTCATTTTTTGATAATCGTACCATCAGATCTGTGAGCTTTAATTGTAATGGAATCACAATTTCTGTATTAATTAACATTCGACGCCAAAAAGGATTAACCTCAAGACCAATTTCTGCTTCAGCTTGAATAGCTGGAGTTTTTTTAAAATGAATATATCCTACAAATGTAAGAAGAGGTACACCGACAAGTATCATTATAATAACATAATGTACAAATGTTGGAAAAACATCTTTAAAAAATGAATAACGTTCAATAGCTAAAAAATATGTTACAACCAAGGTATTTACTGCAGCAAAAATAAATGCAAAATAAGTACTCCAACCATTTCTAAAATAATACCAAGCTCTAAATAGAATATTTGCCATAAGACAATTCTCTTTAAAACAAATATATCGTTTACTTAGCTTACCTCTTTATCATAAAGGATTTTTTATCAGTTATTTTCCTCTAATACATTATGTAATTAGAAAACAATTAAGAATACTTAACTAATAACACAGATTTGTAAATAGATAATGAAACCATTAGAAAGAAACATAATAAATGAATTTAAAGGAAAGACAATTCTCATTACTGGCGGTTCAGGTTCAATTGGACTTGGACTTGTTAAGCAAATAATTCATTGTAAACCAAAAGCCATTAGAATATTTGCTAATGATGAAAATTCTATCTTTGAAACACGACGAACAATTGGTGATAATCCACTATTCAAATACATGGTAGGAGATGTTAGAGACAAAGATCGATTACAGTTAGCAATAAGAAATGTTGATATAGTTTTTCATGCTGCAGCTATGAAACATATTGATATATGTGAGCAAAATCCATTTGATGCAGTTAAAACTAACGTTTTAGGAACTAGCAACATTCTTGAAGCATCAATTATTGAGAATGTTTTAA
>Ga0233425_10000636_pt1 | contig 88462 bp, 85 predicted proteins | sample Watercolumn_Towu_2_FD_181712 | JGI IMG/M metagenome (GOLD analysis project Ga0233425, IMG submission 181712) | Freshwater microbial communities from Lake Towuti, South Sulawesi, Indonesia - Watercolumn_Towuti2014_140_MG | ecosystem: Environmental > Aquatic > Freshwater > Lake | place... | reverse complement strand
CTCCATGCGCTTGAGCGAACACGGCGCGCAGAGATTGCCCGGCCAGGAACGGGCCTCCCATCGGTTGGCGCACCCATAAGCGCGGCAGGTGATGATCATGGGAGCGGGTCATCGAACGGCGCGCCGTCATCGGCGTGAGTAGCCTTCGCCCTCGCCTTCGACCGCACGTTGCGCGCACTCACGATCTGCTCGGCCAGCAATGTCCACGATTGCCGCTCGACGCCATCCCGATCGGTCCAGGCGCGCCGCGTCAGCTTGCCCATGACTCCGATCACGTCGCCTCGGGCATGGCGGGCCAGGTCGTCGGCCACCGTGCCGAAGGTGGTCACGTTGATCCACTCCGTCACCGGGTCGCCGTCGTGGCCGTAGGGTGTTACGTCCACGGCGAGACTGCCAACCGTCATCGGCTTGCCTTTGCGCGTAGTCAGCGGCTTGGGGTCTTGACCCAGGCGGCCGTGCAGGGACGCGAGGATCATTGCTCGACCTCCTCGACCGCGACCACTTCACCATGTACCCCGGCGGTCATCCGCTGCGCCTCGGCCTCGATCGCTTTCCGGCTCATTGGGAGCCCGCCAGGGGGGTGCAGGGTCCACGTAAATCCATCGGCATGGGTCACGCGGTAAGGCCCGGCGTGGAGTGCCACAAGCGGCGTGACCGTAGCCCCAGGGCCGTAGTGCCGGGCCGCGTAGTCCGTCCATTCGCGGATCGTCATACCGCTCGGGGTGTCCGACTCGATGCGCCGGCCGTCGGCCAGGATGGCGACGCGCCACCAAGGCGTCGTTTGATAGCTCGGGTCCGGGGTGACGAATGTCGGCCCGTCGTTGGCGGCGGCGGCCGGGGGTGCGGTTTTCTCTTCCTTGGGGTTTGCTACTGCTACAGTTGCTATTCTTGCTACTGTTGCCGCTTCCCTTTTGGGTTGAGTAGCAGAAATAGCAGGAATAGCAGTAGCAAGGTTCCCGATTTGCTTTTCCCGAAGTCTGGACAGCAGGCTCATGGCTTCACCTCCACCAGCGCCGGGTTAAGGTGAATCGTCAGCCGCTTCCCGTCCCTCACCAGTTGCAGGCGGTCAAGCTCGGCAAGCTCACGGATCGCCGCATCAAGTCGCGCGCCGTCGCGCAACGGGCCGTGCTGGCGAACGTGATTCTTTTTGACGGAGCGCGTCCGCTCTTTCCTGCAATGCTCGGTCAGCCAGCCGTCCAGCCGCACCGCGTCCGCCAGTTCCGCCGGTAGGGCAAGCTCGCCAAAGAAACGCCGAGATTCGCTCAGGTGCCATGCCGTGACTAGGCTTGCCCGCTGGAAACTATCCAGCCCGACAGCGCCGCCCATGCCATGCTCGAATAGCTGGAACAGCGCCGCCAGCCGTGCCGCGTTGTCGGCGGATTTGTTCGCCACGTCCCGCACGTCGTAAAACTCGCCACAGCTCGATAGCTCGCTCTCGATTGTATCGTGATATTCCACCCATGCCGCTTTCGCGTCCGGTGCCAGCGTCAGCATGGCGGGGGTCAAAATGCCGTCGCCGTCAATTGGAACCGGTTGATCGAGGATTTCGGTAATGCGCCGGTTGAATCTTGAAAGGGCCGGACTACCTGCTACCGGCGGTGTATAAAACCGCGTTCCCATTGTGCTTTCAGGGAAGCCCACCATAAACCGCGCAAGAAATCCGGTTCCCCTAGCAAGCCCTTTCGAGCTGGCAACAAATGCCCGCAGGGTTGGTTCCTGAATCATCAGGCCCATCGTCAGCCGTGCCCCGCGCACGTCCCGGCTTCGCTCTTCGTCGCCACGGTCTGACTGATACCGCCCACCGTCCCATAACTTGTTCAGCAGCGCCAGGTTCCGCATGACACTTTCCGGGCCCATGCCGTGCGATCCGAAAACAATCCCGGCCTCGTTCGATACCACGCCCGCCGACGGCCATTCTTTCTGTAATTTCTTCGCCAGCCCTTCCGGTGTCGTATCCTCCCGTTTCAGTTTCGGTACTCTCGGTGGTTCCGGCTTGCGGTGTTCCAGATCGCGCAGATCAGACTCAAGGCTTGCGGTTGGCTTGTTGTCCTTGGTCTGCTGACGTATTTTTTCCTTGATGCCGCCATACTTCGCTTCCCATGCGGCCAGTGCCGCTTTATGGTCTTTCAGCATGGGTTTAGCGGCCTCGGCTTGGGCGTCCTGATATTCCACAATCGCCTGCATGAACATTTCATCGACTTTAGATTTACGCTCGCCGCTTTCGGCAATGGTCAACAAGAAAAGCCCAACAGGCCCGGAAAGGATCTCGTCGCGCTGCACGTCGATGTGCGCTTGAATCGCCAACGACAGCGCCGACAGTGCCGACGATGCCACCAGCGCCGCGGGTGCCTTGACGAATGCCTGTACCTCTTGCACCGCCGCGCGGATCGTGTCCGGCAGCGCGTCCAGCGGGTAGGGTTCCGGCTTGATCTTGGCGGTCAGGGCTTGCGGTTCAGGCCAACCCTCAGAATCGCCCGATGTGACAGCGGCACCGGATGTCCGTTCGGTATCACACCAAGGCGCGACGCGGGCGGCGATGGCGTCCACGCGGGCCTGTTCCCTTAGCGTGTCAGTGAGGATGCTCATGCGCGCAGATCCCAGACTCGATGGATTCGGCCCGCAATCTCGATGAGTAGCCCAACATCCTCTGCAGTCATCGCCGTGCCGGCGGCGATGTTGGCAGCAGCCAGCGCGACGGCGCCGGCGTCACGTGCCAGCAGCGCGGTCGCCTCGCGAGCCGTCAAGCCGCCGGGCATACGCGCCTGCCGGTGGCCGTCGCGGCCGGTCAGGTCACATGTCGAGCCGGGTCGCGGCGGAAATAGATCACGCAAATCAAGCCCGACGGCGGCGACGATGTCGGCAGCGCCACAACCCGCGTGGCAGAAAAGTAGAATACGGCCGTCATCCCCTTCTGTGAGCGACAAACTCGGCGACCGGTCGGCATGCCCCGGGCATCGAGCGATCCAACGGCCGCGCCCGGTACCTCGGACCGATTCGAGGCGCGCAAGCAGCGTTTCGACGGGCGCGCTCACGGCGCGACCTTCGCCGGCCACGTTGGCAGCGATCGCAGCCACTGCTCAAAATCAGCCCGAAGGATCACCGTTCGGCGTCCTAGTTTTCGTGCGACCAAACGCCCTGCCCGTATTTCCTGATAGCAAATTGTTCTGGAACAATCAGCCGCGCGCGCCGCTTCGCGTATCGACATCGCGCCGGGATCGGCCTTGTTACTGTTTTCCACCGTGGACACCTCGCATTGTTTGCCGACATGCGCCGGCAAATACCAGCGTAGGCGGCACAAACAGCGGGGTCTGCAACCCAGAAATAATTCAGCGAATATCGCGGGATTTATTTCCAGCAGGTGCGCTATCTATTCGGGAATTTCTTGGCGGCCTTCTCGCGTCTAGCTAGTTCCTCGGCTTTGTCGCTGGCGTCCAGCCGCTCATCGAGCGCCGCCGCCATCCCGTCAATGTAGGCCCGCTGAAGTTCGGGGTCTGATGTGGGGTCTGTTATCCGACTCGGTCGCGTTTCAACTTCGATGGCGTCGATGGTTCGCCTTGTCACGCCTACCTGACGGGCGATCGCGTCCTTGATGGTCGCGGGATTGTGATGTTTATCTCTTGGCTTTCGTACCTCCTTGGCATTCAGCGCCAGCAGCTTCACTGCCTCAGTGGTCTTGGTGATGTCGCGCTTGCGGCCGCGCTTCGCAGGCGGCGGCTTGAGCGCCTTGAGAAGGCGATTCTTCCATTGGCGGGGTATCGCCCTGCCGTTGTTGAGCGCCAGGAGTTTCTGAGCGAAGTCGTCGATGAGGCTTGCGGCCTCGGTTAGCTTGTCGTTGGATGTCATCGCGAACCCTCCGCGCCCTCATGGAAGGACACCGGCCGGGGCGGCGAGGGTTGCCGCCTGTTCGGGGATCAGCCTAGGCCGGTGATTTCGGTCAGCGCGTTCTCAGTTGCGTCACGTTCTCTTCCGGCACGTCCAGTGTCGGCAGGCTCTTGCGGATGGTGTCGGCCACGTAGGACGGCATCAGGTGCGCGTAATGTCGATGCGTGATGCGCGTGTCGGCGTGCCCCAGGGCCTCGGCGATAACCTGTAGCGGCGCACCGTTCCGCGCCAGCATGGTTCCGTAAGTGTGCCGCAAGATGTGAAACGTAATTGCCGGCGTGATGCCCGCCGCCGCACAGGCCTTGCTCAGTGGCCGTTGCTGATGCGCCGCGCCCCATGCCTCGCCGTTCGGTCGCGTGAGGATCAGATCATCGCCGGCCCGGCCGGCCGTTACCGCCTCGAAGAATCGGCGGCCTTCGTCGTTAAGGTGGACATGGCGGGGGTTGCCGCTCTTGGTCTGCCGGACCAGCAGCGTCCCGGAATCGAGATCGAGATCTGACGCGACGAGGCGCGTCAGTTCGCCGTAGCGGCAGCCCGTGAACAGCGCAGCCTGAATCAGCCGGCGGGAGTTCGGTTCGCTGGCGTTGATCAGCCGGCGGCATTCGTCGCGGGTGAGATAGCGCACCTTCGCGACATCGACGCCCCGGAACGGCCGCACCTTGCGCCATGCGTCGTCGCCCGGCACCCGGCCGTCGCGCCATGCGTGATTAAGTGCGGCCTTCAATATCGTCAGGACGCGATTGGCGGTCGCCTGCCGGGCGCGTTGGTCTTGCCGGGCCTTCAGGTTGCTGCGTCCCATGCGGGCGCTACTGCGGGCGCGTGCGGGGCTTTTGGCGATGCCTTCAAGCCATTGCCGAAGCTGGCGCGTGGTCAGATCGGCGGCCAGATATTCCCCGAGTTTCGGCAGGATGTGCGCCTCGGCAGCGCCCCGCGTTTGCGTCAGCGCTTTCCGATTCGTTGAGTACCACGCGAGATAGTCGTCGATCGCCTCGGCGACCGTGTACGGTGCGGGCGGGGGCGGGCCGCTGATTTCATCGGCCGTTCTCTGGGCGCGGTCCAGCGCCTGCCGGTAGCTCAGGATATTTTCACCGTTGGCGTCGCGCAGGTCGTCGGCGCGGCCGATGGTCACCTTGCGATATGCGCCGTCGTGATTGACGCGCACGATCCAGACCCCGCCGCGAGCGCCGCGCCGATACCCTAAATGCAGGCCGGCATGGATGGATCGCCAGTATGGTTCACGGCTCTCCCGATGGCTCAATTTCGACCGCGCTTCGCGGGATTCCAGCCGTGAATCTCGAACCGTTCTTCCCATGTTATCGCCGTCCAAAATGAAGTGGGGTAACTTTGGGGTAATATCCCTGTACGGACATCCGCGAACAAGGATAGACGCGAAAGCACGGTGTATCAACGTTTTCAGAGGGTTGACAAATTCGCCGGTGTCCGCAGAAGTGCGGAAACGCGCCCTCTCACGGCGAAAACAGGGGTTCGATTCCCCTAGGGAGCGCCATATAAATCAGCACGTTCCGAGCTCGACGCGTAGAGCATGCCTTCGCGCATCGCCCGCCACTGTCATTCAGGTGCGGTACTCGGCGTTGATCTTCACGTAGTCGCCGGTGGAATGATGGGTTGGGCCTATGCTCACTATTGAGAGCCATATTCGCGGCGAATAAAATGATTCCGCGTCTTTCTTCGTAATGACTCATTTCAGTTCCTTGCTGCCCAACGCCGTAGCTCAGCCGCGCGAACGGCCTTGCCGTGAGCGTCGGCTGGAGCGCGTTGTTGGACCTCCAATGTCTTCGAGGCGCTGACTCTTACCCGCTCGCAGACTCTCGCGAGCAGATGAGATACGGTCCAGGAACCGCGGATCATTCTCCAGCCGGTAGTCAAACCAGTCGTCTTCCGAGGCAAAACCCACAATCACACCGGCCGGCTTTCCATGACGCGTGACGACGATTTCCTCTTTCTCGGCTTGGCGAAGAAAGCGTGACAAATCATCTTTGATTTCGGACAACGAAACGGTCTTCATTTTGGAACTCCGTGGCGCTTCAGCCACTGTCGGCTATGGGCTTAAATACGATGGCGAGAACCTCAACGCTGCGGCCAGATATGTCGTAGAACACCCGGACATCCCCAACCCGCAAACGGTACTGAGGCTTTGAGAGCCCGCGCAGGCGCTTGATCCGGCTCTTACTAACCCTCTGAGGCTCATGACGGAGATGAATCTCCATTCCCTCACGGACGATGGCACGGACATCTGCCGGAAGCTCCTTGAGGTCTTTGGTCGCCTCTGGCGCCAAGATGATGGCGTACGGCATTCTGGCCAGATTGTAGCCAGATTTCTCTTGGCGGTCTAACGTGCCGAGCAGGTCTATGTCTACTGGACGAGGTTTTTCATCCGCTGGAACGGACTGCGGCATCCGCGGGAGATGGCATGCCTTCGCGCATCGCCCGCCACTGTCATTCAGGTGCGGTACTCGGCGTTGATTTTCACGTAGTCGAAGGACAAATCGCAGGTCCAGACCTCGGCCGTGGCGGCACCGCGCTGGAGCCGCACACCGACGGTGATGTCGGTGGCGCGCATGGCGGCGGTCCCGGCCTCCTCGGTGTAGGACGCCGCCCGGCCGCCGCCCTCGACGATGCGCACGCCGTTCAGATCGATGGTCACCCGGCCGACGTCGAGGCGCTCGACGCCGGCGCGGCCGGCCGCGGCGAGGATGCGCCCCCAGTTGGCGTCGGCGGCGAAAAACGCGGTCTTGACCAGCGGCGAATGGGCGATGGCGTAGGCGACGGCGCGGCATTCGTCGCGATCGGCACCGCCCTCGACCACGATGCGGATGAACTTGGTGGCGCCCTCGCCGTCGCGGACGATGGCGGCGGCGAGAAAGCCGCAGACCTCGTCCAGCGCCGCTTGCAGGGCCGCGGCATCGGCGGCCGACGTGCAGGCGACGCCCGCCGCACCGGTCGCGACCAGCACACAGGCGTCATTGGTCGAAGTGTCGCCGTCGACCGTGATGCGGTTGAAACTGACCTCCATCGCCGCCCGCAGCATCGCCGCCAGCGCGTCCGGGGCCACGGCCGCGTCGGTGGCGACGAAGCCCAGCATGGTTGCCATGTCGGGCCGGATCATGCCGGCGCCCTTGGCGATGCCGGTGACGGTGACCGTGCCGCCGCTCAGGCCGGCCTGGCGGGAGATGGCCTTCGGCACGGTGTCGGTGGTCATGATGGCGCGGGCGGCGCGGCCCCAGCCGTCGGCGGCGAGGGCGGTCACGGCGGCCGGCACGCCGTCCTGGAAACGATCGACCGGCAGTGGCGCGCCGATCACGCCGGTCGAGAACGGCAGCACCGCCTCGACCGGGCAGCCGGTCGCGGCGGCGACGATCGCGCAGGTCGCCCGGGCATCGGCGAGCCCCTGCGCGCCGGTACCGGCGTTGGCGTTGCCGGAGTTGATCAACAGGTAACGCGGGGTCGTGGCCGCCAGGTGGGCGCGGGCGAGCTGGACCGGTGCGGCGCAGAAGGCGTTGCGGGTAAAGACGGCGGCGGCGGTGGCGCCGGGACAGATATCGAAGACGACGAGGTCGTCGCGATCGCGGCGCTTGATGCCGGCGGCGGCGGCGCCGACCCGCATGCCGGCGACCGGCAGCAGCGGCTCCTGCGCTACGGTCCCGGCCACCATCGGCAGCGCTTCACAAGTGCCTGCGGCCGGCGCCTCAACTCAGGCGGCCGTGGCACTGCTTGTACTTCTTGCCCGAACCGCAGGGACAGGGGTCGTTGCGGCCGATCTTGGGGCCGCGCACGAGCGGCCGGGCCGGCGTCGGGGCGGCGGCCGGCGGCGGTTGCAGCGACTCGGCGGCCGCCTGCTCCCCCTGGGCCTCGCCATCGGCGGCGAGCGGGCTGGTCGCTTCGGCGTGGGTGTACTGCACCGGGGCCGTGCGCCGGCGGCCTTCCTCCACCTGCTCGACGTCGGATTCGGTCCGCACCTGCACCCGCGACAGGATGCCGATGACATCGCGCTTGATGTTCTCGAGCAGCTGCTTGAACATCTCGAACGCCTCGCGCTTGTACTCCTGCTTGGGGTTCTTCTGCGCGTAGCCGCGCAGGTGGATGCCCTGCCGCAGGTAGTCCATGGCTGCCAGGTGTTCCTTCCAGTGCTGGTCGAGCACCCGCAGCATCACCGCCTTCTCGAAGTGGCGCATGACCGCGGCACCGGCCTGTTCCTCCTTGGTCCGATAGGCCTCGGTGACCGCCTGGACGATCCGGTCGCGAACGGCATCTTCAGCCAGGTTGGCCTCGGCCTTGAGCCAGTCCGCAACCGGCACCCGGACCGCGAGTTCCTGATCGAGGGCCTCGGCCAGCCCGGCGACGTTCCAGTCCTCCTCGAAACTCCCGCGCGGGATGAACTGGTTGATGACGCTGTCAACCACGTCGCCGCGGATATCGCCGATGGTCTGGGCGATCTCCTCGGCGTCCATCAATTCGCTGCGCTGCTCGTAGATGATCTTGCGCTGATCATTGGCGACGTTGTCGAAGTCGAGGAGCTGCTTGCGGATGTCGAAGTTACGGGCCTCGACCTTGCGCTGGGCGTTCTCGATGGCCTTGGTCACCCATGGGTGCTCGATCGCCTCGCCGTCCTGCACCCCCACCTTGCGCATCAGCGCCGACATGCGCTCGGAGGCAAAGATGCGCATGAGATTGTCTTCGAGCGACAGGTAGAAGCGGCTGGAACCCGGATCACCCTGCCGGCCGGAGCGGCCACGCAGCTGGTTGTCGATGCGCCGCGATTCGTGCCGCTCGGTGCCGACGATGTGCAGGCCGCCGGCGGCGACCACCCGGTCGTGGAGGACCTGCCACTCGGAGCGGATCGCCTCGACCCTGGCCGCGCGCTCCTCGTCGGCCAGCGCGGCGTCGGCGTGGAGCTGCCGGATCGCGGGTTCCGGATTGCCGCCGAGAACGATATCCGTGCCGCGGCCGGCCATGTTGGTGGCGACCGTCACCGTCCCGGGCCGGCCGGCCTGGACGACGATCTGTGCCTCGGCCTCGTGGAACTTTGCATTCAGGACCTGATGCTCGATCTTCTCCTGCTTCAGCAGCCCGGAGAGGTATTCCGAGGTTTCGATGGAAGTGGTGCCGACCAGCACCGGCTGGGCGCGGCCGGCGCAATCCTTGATGTCGTCGATGATGGCCTTGAATTTTTCCGTCTTGCTGAGATAAACGACGTCGCCGTGGTCGGCCCGGATCATCTTGCGGTGGGTCGGGATGACGACCACCTCCAGGCCGTAGATCTGGAGGAACTCCGGGGCCTCGGTATCGGCGGTGCCGGTCATGCCGGCGAGCTTCTTGTACAGGCGGAAATAGTTCTGGAAGGTGATCGAGGCCAGGGTCTGGTTTTCGTTCTGGATCGCCACCCCCTCCTTGGCCTCCACGGCCTGGTGCAGGCCCTCGGACCACCGGCGCCCGGGCATGGTCCGGCCGGTGAATTCATCGACGATGACCACGGCGCCGTCCTTGACCACGTACTCGACGTCGCGGCGGAACAGGACGTGGGCGCGCAGGGCGGCATTTACGTGGTGCATCAGGCCGATGTTGGCGGCGCTGTAGAGACTCTCCCCCTCGCCCAGCATGCCTTCGCGGGCGAGCAGCAGTTCGATGGTCTCGTGTCCCTTCTCGGTCAGATGCACCTGCCGCGCCTTCTCGTCCACCCAGTAGTCGCCGTCGGTCCCTTCCTCCTGTTCCTGGCGCGTCAGGCGCGGGATCAATTTGTTGATGCGGACGTAGAGGTCGGTCTTGTCCTCGGTGGGACCGGAGATGATGAGCGGCGTACGCGCCTCGTCGATCAGGATCGAATCGACCTCGTCGACAATGGCGAAATTGAGACGGCGCTGCACGCGCTCTTCCTTGGCGAAGGCCATGTTGTCGCGCAGGTAGTCGAACCCGAACTCGTTGTTGGTGCCGTAGGTGATGTCGGCGGCGTAGGCGGCCTGCCGCTCGGCCGGCCGCAGTCCATGCACGATGACGCCGACGGTCATGCCCAGCGCCTGATAGATCTGCCCCATCCATTCGGCGTCGCGGCGGGCCAGATAGTCGTTGACGGTGACCACGTGCACGCCCTTGCCCGACAGGGCGTTCAGGTAGGCGGCCAGGGTGGCAACCAGGGTCTTGCCCTCGCCGGTGCGCATCTCCGCGATCGTGCCTTCGTGCAGGACCATGCCGCCAATCAACTGGACATCGAAATGGCGCATGTTGAGCACGCGACGGCCGGCCTCGCGCACGACGGCGAAGGCCTCCGGCAGGATGGCGTCCACGGTTTCGCCGCGGTCCAGGCGTTCGCGGAACGCCGCAGTCCTGGCCTTGAGCTGCTCGTCGGTCAGCGCCTTGATTTCGGGTTCGAGTGCGTTGATCCGGGCCACGACCTTGTGCATGCGCCGCAATACCCGCTCGTTGCGGCTGCCGATGATCTTGCGTACCGCCCTGCCGAACAGGGCCAGAGGATTAGCCAACATTAGTTTCCCAACCTTGTCTGCCGTTGACCCGTGCCGCAGGAGCACGGATTGCAACGGTATTCATGCCACCGCGCGACCATCTCTTGATGACCCATGGAGAAGGCTGACCGAGCGTTACGATCCCCACGCCCGCGCGCGGGGCGGCCGGCGTCTAGCCGTCGGCCTGCTTGTCCTTTGCGGACGGGAGGTATTTTACAGGATCTACGAGATTGCCGTCTTTCAGAACCTCGAAATGTACGTGGGCGCCGGTCGTCCGGCCGGTGGCGCCCATGATCGCTACCGCCTGCCCCTTGTCGACCTTGTCGCCAACCTGGACCAGCATCTTCTTGTTGTGGGCATAGCGGGTGATATAGCCGTTGCCGTGATTGATCTCGACGACATTGCCGAACTCATCGCGCCAGCCCGACCAGGTCACTATCCCGGCCGCCATCGCTACCACCTTGGATCCGGCCGCGCCGGTGAAATCGATGCCCTGATGGTATTCGCGGTGGCCGGTCACCGGATCGGCCCGGGGCCCGAATCCAGACGACATCCAGCCATCCTTGAGCGGCGTGCCGGCGGGGTGGACCTTCTCCTGCAGGTTACGGTTCATGAGCAGGGATTCGAGGGCGGTCAGTTTCTCGGATCGGTCGTCGATATCGGTGTTGAGCCGGTCGAAGGCGGCGACGATATCCTGCAGGCCGCTGGACGCGTGTACACCTGGTGCCGGGCCGCCAACCGGCGGTGTCGCCGAAAAATCGAATTCGCCCTTCCTGAACCCGGCCATGCCTGCCAGGCGCTCGCCGAGCGCATCCAGGCGGGTAATCTGCGCCCGCATCTCGCCCAGCTTGACCGCCAGGGCGTTCAGGTGGGTCTCCGTGTTCTTCCCGAGTTCCGCGATCAGGTTGCGCTGGGTGAGGATTTCGTGCTGCCAGAATGGTTGATTGCCCTCGTTGTTGGCATGAACCTCCTGCATCATCCAGTCGGCGCCGAACCGGATGCCGGAATAGAACGTCGCCGCAAACGCGACGATTAGCGACAACGTGGCCGCAAACAACGCCGGGCGTCCCAGATGCAAGCGCATCATCCCGCCCCGTGACCTCGACAAGAGTATGATCTGCATATGTCTGCCGCCTGCCTGCCTTACGCGATATCCAGCCGAAACTCGCCGGCCATGCCATGAAACAAGCGCGTTCCCTGCATTCGTCGTCGCGGCCGGTCGCCTTGGGTGAGGTCCTGGCCGACCGCAGGCACAGCGACCTGCGGGCCTTGCTGCAACGTGTCATCGATCTGCGCCGCCTGCAGGAGCAGGTCGCCCGTCTCCTGCCGACCGATATCGCTGCGCACTGCCGTGTCGCCAACCTGCGTGACGGTATCCTGGTCCTGCTGGCCTCGTCCCCGGCCTGGGCAACCCGCCTGCGCTGCTGCGTCCAAGGACTGCTCGAACCGCTCAATAACGAACGACCCGCTCCCTCGATACGGTCCATCCGCATCAAGGTTTCGATACCTGAAGGCAACGACACTGGATCTCCCGGCCGGCCGATGACGCTGTCGGCCGGCAATGCCAAGCTGCTGCAGGCTGCCGCCGCCGATGCCGACCCCCTGCTGCGAATCGCGCTCCTGCGGCTGTCGGGGCGTTGACGATTGCCCCTTCGCTTATATGTTTTACTTCGACCCGGCCGGTCAGCGACCGGGGTGATGCCTTCTATCAGGTAGCGGCGACGGGTTGCACGAAGGAAATCGGTGCCACGGCGCCGTCGGTGAACGTCACGACTTCATGGGATCGGCGGTCGCCGAGCAGGGTTCGCAGCAGGCGATTGTTCAACTCGTGACCCGACCGGCTGCCGTGGAACGCGCCAATCAGCGTGTGACCCAGCAGATACAGATCACCGATTGCGTCGAGGATCTTGTGCTTGACGAATTCGTCTTCGTAGCGGAGACCGTCCTCGTTCAGCACCCGGTAGTCATCGACGACGACGGCGTTCGCCAGGCTCCCGCCCAGGATGAGATTCTTCTGGCGGAGGAGTTCGACGTCCTTCATGAAGCCGAAGGTGCGCGCCCGGCTGACTTCCTTGACGAACGAGGTCGTGGAAAAATCGATTTCGGCGAATTTTCCGGTCTGCTGGAAAAAGGGGTGATCGAACTCGATGGCGAACGAAACCTTGAAACCCTCGAATGGCTCGAACCGGGCCCACTTGTCGCCATCCTTGACCTCGACCTTGCGCTTGATGCGGATGAACTTCTTGGCCGCGTTCTGTTCTTCGATGCCGGCGGACTGGATCAGAAAGACGAAGGGACCGGCGCTGCCGTCCATGATCGGTACTTCCGGAGCGCTCAGATCGACATAGGCGTTGTCGATGCCCAGGCCCGCCAGTGCCGACAACAGGTGTTCGACGGTGGCAATCTTGACGTCGCCCGAGGTGAGACTGGTTGAAAGCCGGGTGTCCCCGACGTGGCCGGTGCGGGCGGGAATCTCGACGGGTGGGTCGAGATCGGTGCGGCGAAACACAATCCCGGTATCGGGCGCGGCCGGCCTCAAGGTGAGATAGACCTTCTTGCCCGTGTGCAACCCGACGCCGGTCGCACGAATGACATTTTTCAGCGTTCTTTGTCTTATCATTCCATCCCCTACCCCCTCGCCTAGCTGAATAAACGAGGGCCTCGGGGCGATGATAACAACAATTCATGAGGGCCGCTACCTGAGGTGGCCCAACCACTTAGACCATATCTAACGCATATTTCAGCCCTCGCCGGCCGTTGGCCTCAATCCGCCTGCCGGCGCAAAAACGCCGGAATATCCAGGTACTTGGGGTCCGTACCCTGGTTTTTCGCCCGGATCTCGTCCAAGCGGATCTTGGTCGGTTTGTCATACGGACCATAATCCACGCCGGTCGCGGGCATGACCCTGGGTTCCGGCTGCTCCGGCACCGCCCGCAAGGCCGGACCCTGTTGTCCCGCGGCCGCTTGCGCCGGCGCCTCGTCGCGCCCCAGTCCGGTGGCGACCACGGTCACGCGCAGTTCGTCGGTGACATCCGGGTCGAGCACGGAACCGATGATGACCGTCGCGTTGTCGGATGCGAACTCCCGCACCATGTTGCCGACATCCTCGATTTCACCCATCTTCACGTCCAGCCCGGCGGTGATGTTCACCAGGATGCCGCGTGCGCCGGAGATGTTGATGTCCTCGAGCAGCGGGCTGTGGATCGCGGCCTCGGCCGCGAGCCGGGCGCGATCTGTGCCGCTGCCCCGGCCCGTGCCCATCATGGCCATGCCCATTTCCTTCATGACGGTGCGGACATCGGCGAAATCGACATTGATCAGTCCGGGCCGCGTGATCAGCTCGGCGATGCCCTGGACCGCGCCGTAGAGGACGTCATTGGCCGAGCGGAAGGCGTCGAGCAGGCTGATATCCCGTCCCAGCACCGTCAGCAGCTTCTCGTTGGGAATGGTAATCAGCGAATCCACGAACTGCGAAAGCTCCTTGATGCCCTTGCTGGCGGCGTCCGTGCGCTTGCGGCCCTCCATGTTGAATGGCCTGGTGACCACCGCCACGGTCAGGATACCGAGGTCCTTGGCCACCTGGGCCACGACCGGTGCCGCGCCGGTGCCGGTCCCGCCCCCCATGCCGGCGGTGATGAAGACCATGTCCGAACCGTCGAGGACGTCGGAAATCCGGTCGCGGTCCTCCAGTGCCGCCTGGCGGCCGATCTCCGGATCGGCGCCCGCCCCCAGACCCTTGGTGATGCCCTTGCCGAGCTGCAGGGTCATGCGCGCGGCCGAGCTCTTCAGCGCCTGGGCATCGGTGTTGGCGGCGATGAAATCGACGCCGTCGATGCCGATGCTGACCATGTGCTGGACGGCGTTGCCGCCGCCGCCGCCAACGCCGATCACCCTGATCACCGCGCTCTGGTTAATGGTATCGACAAACTCTATCGCCATATGACCTCCTCGTTTGCACCCGTCGGGTTGCCTACCGTCGTTGTTAAAAGTTTCCATGGAACCAGTTCTTCATTCGATCCCAGACCCCACGCACACCACCATCCATGCGCGGCGCCGGCGTACCGCTCGGCGCCACCTTCTGGCTGAAAAGCAGCAGTCCGACCCCCGTCGAGTAGACGGGATTGCGAACCGCGTCCGCCAGGCCCGAAACGTATTGCGGCACGCCCGAGCGGACCGGCATGTGGAACACCTCCTCGGCCAGCTCGATGACGCCATCCATCCGTGAACCGCCCCCGGTCAGCACCACTCCGGCCGCGCACAGCTCCTCGAAGCCGCTGCGCTTGAGCTCGGCGTGCACCAGCGAGAACAGCTCCTCGTAGCGTGGTTCCACGACCTCAGCCAGGGTCTGGCGCGCCATCCGCCGCGGCGCCCGTTCGCCGACGCTCGGAACCTCGATGGTCTCCTCGGCGTTGGCCAGCTTGGCGAGCGCGCACGCATACCGGATCTTGATGTCCTCGGCGTGATGGGTCGGGGTGCGCAGCGCCACGGCGATGTCGTTGGTCACCTGGTCGCCGGCGATGGGAATGACGGCGGTATGGTGGATGGCACCGTTCACGAACACAGCGATGTCGGTGGTGCCGCCGCCGATGTCGGCGAGACAGACACCCAGATCTTTCTCGTCCTCGGTGAGGACCGCCTGCGAGGAGGCCAGCTGCTGGAGGATGATGTCGTCCACCTCCAGGCCACAGCGGCGCACGCACTTGATGATGTTCTGGGCGGCGGACACGGCTCCGGTCACCATGTGGACCTTGGCCTCGAGGCGGACGCCGGACATGCCGATCGGGTCGCGGATGCCCTCCTGATTGTCGATCACGAACTCCTGCGGCAGGATGTGCAGGATCTTCTGGTCGGCCGGGATGGCCACCGCCCGTGCCGCGTCGATGACCCGATCGACGTCGCTGGCCATCACCTCGCTGTCGCGGATGGCGACGATGCCATGCGAGTTGAGGCTGCGGATATGGCTGCCGGCGATGCCGGCGTAGACCGAACGGATCTCGCAGCCGGCCATCAGTTCGGCCTCTTCCACGGCGCGCTGGATGGACTGGACGGTGGACTCGATGTTCACCACCACCCCCTTCTTGAGCCCGCGCGACGGATGCGACCCCAGACCGATGACCTCGATCTGCCCCTCGGACCCGATCTCCCCGACCATCGCCACCACCTTCGAGGTGCCGATGTCCAGACCGACGATCAGGTTCTTGTCCGCTTTCTTCGTCATATTTGCCTCATGATTCCTGGGCGGGATCGCTGGTGGTCCGCGGCGCGCGGAGACGTACCGCAAATCCGTTGGTGTAACGCAGGTCGATGACCGCGGCCTCGCGCAGCCGTTCGCCGCCGGGACGCGGCAGGGTGTCGATGAAACGCCGGACCCGCGCCTCGAAGTCGACCCGGCCGGCAATCACCAGCGGTCCATCGCGCAGCTGGAAGACCCAGGCGCGGCGACCGCTAAGGGAGACCCGATCCACCGTCAGCGCCAGGGGCCTGAACCAGGCGGAGAGCTGACGGTAGCGGTCCAGAACCTGGGCCTCGGCGCCCTCGGGCCCGTCCAGCCGGACCAGGCCCGGCGGAAACGTCCGCGGCCGCGGCCGGAATACGCCCCCTTCCTCGTTGAGCAGGCCGTCGCTGTTCCAGGCGGCGATGGCCCGCTGCTCGAACACGGTAATGTCGAGCGCATCGGGCCAGACCCGGCGCACGGCCACGTCACGCACCCATGGGTTCTTCAGCAAGACCCTGCGGATGCCGTTGACATCGACGTCGAAGAAGCCGCCGGTCGCCTCGCCGACCAGCAGCTTCTGCAACTCGACCGGCGACAGGCGAGCGAAGTCGCCGTCGATGCGGACCTCGCGTAAGGGCAGATTCGCCGGGTCCAGCACCCAGCGCAGGCCGTAGCCCGTCGCCAGCACGCCGCCGACAGCGAGGAAGGCGCCGGCGAACCACAGCCAGCCGCCACCGGCGCTGGCCGTATCGAGGCGTCGATTCTGCCGGCGCCGGCGCAGGCGCAGGCTCAGCATGACGCACCCCCGGCGGCCAGCGAGTCGGTCAACGTATCGGCCAACGTATAGGCAAGTATCTCCACGACCAGATCCTCGAAATCGAGGCCGGCTTCCCTGGCCGCCATCGGCACCAGGCTGTGGCCCGTCATTCCCGGCACCGTGTTCATCTCGAGGAACTGGGAGCGCCCGTCGGCGGCCAGCATCACGTCGGCACGTCCCCACCCCCGGCAGCCAAGCGCCTCAAAGGCCCGGACCGCGGTTTCGCGGATTTCCTCCTCGACTGCCGCGGCAAGGCCGGCGGGACAGTGATAACGGGTTTCGTCGGAAAAGTACTTGTTCTGGTAGTCGTAATTGCCCTGCGGCGCCTCGATGCGCACCAGCGGCAGCGGCCGATCGCCGAGGATGGCCGCGGTCAGCTCCGTGCCGGCGACGAAAGACTCGGCGAAAACCGATTCGTCGTAGCGGCGCGCCGTCTTGTAGGCCGCGGGCAATCCAGCCGGCGACGTCACCTTGGTGATCCCGATGGTCGACCCCTCGCGGGCCGGCTTGATGACGAGCGGCAGCCCGAGTTCACGCACCGCCCGGCTCAGGTCCTCATCGCTTTGCAGGACGACGAAGCCCGGTGTCGGGATTCCGCTGGCCTGCCAGACGAGCTTGGCGCGGCGCTTGTCGAGGCAGAGCGCCGAGGCCAGCACGCCGCTGCCGGTGTACGGCACGCCCATCGTTTCGAGCGCGCCCTGGATGCTGCCGTCCTCGCCGCCGCGCCCGTGCAGGGCGATGAACGCCCGCGCACAGCCCTCGCGGCCGAGCTCGCAGATGCCGCGTTCGGCCGGGTCGAAGGGATGGGCGTCGATGCCGCACCGGCGCAGGGCGTCAAGCACCGCATTCCCGGACATGAGCGAGATTTCGCGTTCCGACGACGCCCCGCCCATCAGCACGGCCACCCTGCCGAAGGCGGCGGGTGGTATCGACTGCCGCTTGTCGGAGTGCGGCATCATGCCGGCTCCCCGACAATGCACACTTCCGGCACCAGTTCAACGCCGTGCGCCGCGCGCACCTTTTCTCGCACCCGCTCGATCAGCGATTCGATGTCGGCGGCGGTCGCCTTGCCGTCGTTGACGATGAAATTGGCGTGCCTTTCGGCGACCGCGGCGCCGCCGATGCGTTCGCCCTTGAGGCCGCAGGCCTCGATCAGCCGGCCGGCGAAATCCCCGGGGGGATTGCGGAACACCGATCCGCAGGACGGCAGCCCGAGCGGCTGGGTGGACGCGCGGCGCCCGAGCAGGTCGCGGATGCGCGCCTCGCCCTGCCGGTCGCGATCGGGCTTGAACGCCAGCTCGGCGACGATGAACCATTCGCCGGCTGGACGCCGCACCTGGCGATAGGCGATGTCAAACTCGGCGCGCCCGCGCCAGCGGCGCTGCCCCGATCGATCGATCGTCTCGACGCGCGTCACCAGGTCCCAGGTTTCGCCGCCGAAGGCACCGGCGTTCATCGCCAGCGCCCCGCCCATGCTGCCCGGTATGCCGGCGAGGAATTCCGCCCCGCCCCGCTGCGCCTTCGATGCGAGCTTGGCGATCTTGGCGCAGGGTACCCCGGCCTCGGCATGCAGGACGCCGTCGCCGATCCATTCGCAGCGGCCGAGGCCAATGGTGGTGTTGATGACGGTGCCGCGGATGCCGCCATCGCGCACCAGCAGGTTGCTGCCGAGGCCTATCCAGAGGATCGGTTCCGCGGCGGGCAGCGTCGGCAGGAATGCGGCAAGATCGTCAATGTCGGCGGGTTCGAAATACCGATCGGCAGCACCGCCCGCACGCCAGGAATTGTGGCGGGCCATGGGCTCGCCGCTGACCAGCCGGCCCCGCGGGCCGCCGCTCACCAGGATGGTCGCCGTCATCATGTCGAAACCGCCCGCGGCTGCGCCGGCCGCACTCCATGTTCGCCGATCAGGCGTTGCGCCACCGCGCCGATGCTCCCGGCCCCCAGGATCAAGAGCACATCGCCGTGACGCAGGACATCGGCGAGCGCCGCCGGCAGGTCCACCGGCGATGGAACAAAAACAGGATCGACGCGGCCGCGGTTGCGGACCGCCCGTGCCAGGGCGCGGCCGTCGGCCCCCGCCAGGGCGCGCTCCCCGGCGGGATGGACCTCGAGCAACAGCAAGGCATCGACGGTGGACAGCACGCCACAGAAATCCTCGAACAGGTCGCGGGTGCGGGTGTAGCGGTGTGGCTGGAAGGCCACGACCAGCCGCCGGCCCGGCCAGCCGGCGCGGATCGCGGCGAAGCTCGCCGCCATCTCGGTCGGGTGATGGCCGTAATCGTCAACCAGCAGGACGCGCCGGCCGCCGAGGTCGATCTCGCCCGCCACCTGCAGGCGCCGGGCAATACCCTGAAACTCGTCCAGGGCCTTGACGACGGCGGCGTCGCCGATGCCCAGCTCGCGGGCGACGGCGATGGCCGCCAGGGCGTTGAGCACGTTGTGCCGGCCGGGGAGATTGAGAGCGACGTCGAGGTCCGGTCGCCCGCCGGCGACCACCCGGAAGCGGGTCACGGCCTGCTGCTGGCGGATATCCCGGGCGCGAATGTCGGCGCCGTCCTCGATACCGTAGGTCACTACCGGCCGGCCGATATCGTCGATGATGCCGCGCGCCATCGGGTCGTCGGCGCAGATCACGGCCAGGCCGTAGAAAGGCAGGCGTTGCAGGAATTCGACGAAGGCGGCGCGCAGGCGCACGGGATCGCCGCCGTAGGTCTCCATGTGGTCGAGGTCGATGTTGGTCACGACCGCCATCACCGGGCTCAGGTGCAGGAACGAGGCGTCGCTCTCGTCGGCCTCGGCCACCAGGTAGCGCCCCTCGCCCAGCCGGGCGTGGGTGCCGAAGCTGTTGACCCGGCCACCGACCACGAAGGTCGGGTCGAGGCCACCCTCGGCCAGGAGACTGGCGACGAGGCTCGTGGTCGTGGTCTTGCCGTGCGTCCCGGCGACCGCGATCCCCTGCCGGAACCGCATCAGTTCGGCGAGCATCAAGGCCCGTGGCACGATTGGCAGGCGGCGGCGGCGGGCCTCGGCCAGTTCGGGATTGTCGGCGGGCACCGCCGAGGAATAGACAACCACATCGGCGCCGGCGATGCGATCCGCCTGATGGCCGATCTGGACGTCAACGCCGAGCGACGACAGGTGGCGGACCATGGCATTGGCCTGGGTATCAGTGCCGGTCACCCGGTACCCGAGGGTGTGCAGCACCTCGGCGATGCCGCCCATGCCGGCGCCGCCGATGCCGATGAAGTGGATCTGGCGGACCCGGCCCATCGGATGCTCGCAACGGCCACCGTCGGCCCGACCGATGCCATGCTCAGGCATGGGCCACCTCCAGACAGGCGCGGGCGACGGTATCGGTCGCCGCCGGCAACGCCAGCGCCCGCGCCGCCTCCGCCATGCGCAGCAACCGCCCGCGATCGGCGGCGAGCGACCGCAGCCAGTCGGCCAGCCGGCGGCCGTCGAACTCGCTCTCCCGGACCAGCAGGGCCGCGCCGGCATCGCTCAGGTGGCGCGCGTTGGCGGTCTGGTGATCGTCGACCGCGTGCGGATAGGGAACGAGTATCGCGGCGACGCCGGCGGCGGCCAGCTCGGCGATGGTCATCGCCCCCGCCCGGCACAGCACCACATCGGCCCAGGCATAGGCGTCGGCGACCGGATCGAGGTAACCGTCGATGCGGGCCCCGATACCGGCGGCGGCATAACGGGCCCGCGTCGCCTCAAGATGGCGGTCGCCGGTCTGGTGCCAGACCTCGATCAGCGCACCGCCCGCGATCGATGCCAGTTCCGGAACCTTTTCGTTCAGCGCCCGCGCACCCTGACTGCCGCCCAAAACCAGCAGCCGCAATCGCCCGGCACGTTCCACCAGTCGTTGACGCGGCGGGGCGATGGCGACGATATCGGCGCGCACAGGGTTCCCGGTCCGCAGGGCCGGACGCGGGGCAAAGGCGCCGGGGAAGGCCTCCAGCAGGCGCCTCGCCAACGGTGCCAGCCAGCGGTTGGTCAGGCCGGCGACGGCATTCTGCTCGTGCAACAGCAGCGGCACGCGCAGCAGCCACGCCGCCAGCCCGCCCGGGCCGCTGGCGTAACCGCCCATGCCGAGCACGGCGGCCGGGCGGCAACGCCCGATCAGGATTAGCGACTGCAGCAGCGCCATGCCGAGCAGGAACGGGGCCAGCAACCACCGCGCGGCGCCCTGGCCGCGCAGGCCGGCGACCGTCACCGTCAGCAACCGGTAACCGGCCGCGGGCACCAGCCGCGCCTCGAGTCCGTGCCGAGTACCGAGCCAGAGCAGCGGCACACCCCATTCGCGCAGGCGGGCAGCCACTGCGAGGGCAGGGTAGACATGGCCGCCGGTGCCGCCGGCCATGATCAGGATGGGCCGGGTGCAGGGTCCGGTCATGATCCACTCCTGCCCGCATCGGTACGGGCCACGGACAACGACGCGGCGAGCACCCGCGCGCGCGTCGGCTGTCTCGCCTCGTGCGCGACGCGCAGCAGCAGCCCGAGGGCGAAGCAACTGACCATCAGGCTGTTCGAGCCATAGCTGATGAACGGCAGCGTCAGGCCCTTGGTCGGCAACACCCCCATGTTCACGCCCATGTTGATGAAGGCCTGCAAGCCGATGAGCAGGCCGACGCCGTTGGCCACATGCGCCTGGAAGGGGCGGCCGCTGCGCAGCGCCTCGCCGCCGATGGCAAAGGCCCGCCAGACGAAGAAGGTGAACAACGCGATGACCGTCACCGTGCCGGCCAGACCCAGTTCTTCGCCGATAATCGCGAACACGAAATCGGTCTGCACCTCGGGCAGGTAGAAGAGCTTCTGGATGCTCGCCCCCAGACCGACCCCGAACCACTCGCCGCGACCGAAGGCGATGAGCGCCTGGGTGAGCTGGAAGCCGCTGTCGTAGGGATCGGCCCAGGGATCGACGAAGGTCATCAGCCGCGCCAGGCGGTAGGGCGCCAGCATCGCCAGGGCGGCCAGCGCGGCGACGGCCACCAGTCCCCAGGACACGAACCGGGTGATCGGTACCCCGGCCATGAACAGCATGCCGAGACAGGTCGCAAATAACACCACGGCCGCCCCGTAGTCGGGCTCGATCAGCAGCAGGCCGGCGATGCCAGTCAGGAGGCCGATCGGCTTGATGAAGCCGATGAACTGGGTGCGCACCTGTTCGCCATGTCGCACCAGGTAGGCGGCGAGATAGATGACGATGCAGGGCTTGGCGATCTCGGAGGCCTGGATCGAGGCCGGACCGATGCCGATCCAGCGCAGGCTGCCGTTGACTTCACGCCCCAGGCCAGGGACCAGAACGAGACCCAGCACGACCACCGTCAGGAGCAGGAACATGCCGCTGGCATGCGCCATCGCGGCCAGCGGCGTTCGCAAGGCCCACAGTCCAAGGGCCGTGCCGATGACGAGCGCCACCGCCTGCCGCCAGAAGAAGTGCAGCGGATCGCCGTAGATCCGATCGGCAATCGTCACCGAAGCGGAGGTCATGGTCACCAGGCCGAAGGCTATGATGGCAACGCCACAGGTCAGCAGCCAGGGATCGTTGTCGAACCAGGAGGCCGGCAGACGGCCCTTGCCGACCGGAGCGATCGCCTGCGGCGCGGCCATGAGGGCCGCCGCTTCGGGCAGGATCAGTGCCGGTGCGTTCATGCCGCGCAGTACCGGCGCACGGCGGCGGCAAAAACTTCGCCGCGGTGCACGTAATCGCGGAACATGTCGAAGCTGGCGCAGGCGGGCGACAGCAGCACCGCATCACCCGCCACGGCCAGGGCCGCGGCTTGGTGGACCGCGTCTTCCATGTCGATGGCACGGGCAACCGGCAGCGTTCCTTCCAGCACGCGGGCGATTTGCGGGCCGTCGCGGCCGAGCACGACTGCCGCCCGCACCCTGCCGGCCGCCGCCTGGGCCAGTCCGGAGAAATCCTGCCCCTTGCCGTCGCCGCCGGCGATCAGCACCACGCGCCTGCCATCCTGGTCATCGCCTTGAGCGAGCCCGGCGATCGCGGCGCAGGTAGCGCCGACATTGGTGCCTTTCGAATCGTCGAACCAGTCGACGCCGCCGCGCGCCGCCAGCCACTGGCAGCGATGCGGAAGGCCGGCGAAGCCGCGCAGGGCGGTGATCGCCGCCGCCTCCGGGATACCGGCGGCGGTGCCGAGTGCCAGCGCCGCCAGGGCATTGGCGACGTTGTGCAGGCCGCGGATGCGCAACTCCCGGACCGGCAGCAGCGGTTCGTCGCCGCGCGCGAGCCAGGCCTCGCCCGCTCGCCGGCACAATCCGAAATCGGCGCCGCCCGCCATCCCGGTCGAAAACCGGAGCGTCCGGCGACCATCCTCGCGCATGGCCGCGACCAGCGGGTCGTCGGCATTGATCACCATCGCCCCGTCACCCCGGTAGACGCGGCGCTTGGCGGCGGCGTAGTCGGCGAGCGTGCGGTAGCGGTCCATGTGATCCGGGGTGATATTGAGGACCGTGGCCGCCCTGGCGTTGAGCGACTGCACGGTTTCGAGCTGGAAGCTCGACAATTCGAGCACGTAGAGGTCCGGTCGCCCCGCCGCCAGGAGGTCGAGTGCCGGTGTGCCGAGATTGCCGCCGACCCGGACCTCGCGACCCGCCGCGCGCGCCATCTCGCCGACCAGGGTGGTCACGGTGCTCTTGCCATTGGCGCCGGTGATGGCGATGACCGGGGCATCGACATGACGGGCGAACAGTTCGACATCGCCGATGACCTCGGCACCGCGCGCCCGCGCCGCCAGCAGCGCCGGTTCGGAAAGCGGGACGCCGGGACTGACGACGATCAGGCCGGCGCCGGCGAGCAGATCGGCATCGAATCCGCCCGCGGCGATCGGCGTCTGCGGCAGCTCCCGGCGCAGCGATTCGAGCCCCGGCGGGTCGCGCCGCGAATCCGTGACGGCGAAATGCCCGCCGCGCGCCGCCAGGAAACGCGCCACCGACAGGCCGGTCCTGCCGAGCCCGACGACGACGGTGGCCGGCGCGGTGGCGGGTATGGAGTCCTGCCGTCGGGCGTGCATCGCGGTCACCGGATCTTGAGGGACGACAGGCCGATCAGCACCAGGATCACGGTGATGATCCAGAAGCGGACGATGACCCGCGGCTCGGGCCAGCCCTTGAGCTCGAAATGGTGATGCAGCGGCGCCATGCGGAAGATGCGCCGGCCGGTCAGCCTGAACGACGCCACCTGCAGCATCACCGACACGGTCTCGATCACGAACACCCCGCCCATGACGAACAGCACCAGTTCCTGGCGCACCATCACCGCGACGATGCCCAGCGCCGCGCCGAGGGCCAGCGCCCCGATGTCGCCCATGAACACCTGCGCCGGATAGGTGTTGAACCAGAGAAAGCCCAGGCCGGCGCCGGCGATGGCGCCAAGGAACACACAGAGTTCGCCGACGCCCGCCACATAGGGGATGGCGAGATAGCGCGCGAAATTCACATGGCCGGTGAGGTAGGCGAAGATCACCAGGGCACCGGCGATCATCACGGTCGGCAGGATGGCGAGGCCATCCAGGCCATCGGTGAGATTGACCGCATTGCTCGTGCCGACCACGACGAAATACGCGAGCAGCGGGTACCACCAGCCCAGATCGATGGCCACGCTCTTGACGAAGGGCACGATCAGCTGCGTCTCGACCGGGGCGCGGGCGGCGGTGAACAGCAACAGCACCGCAACCAGGCCGATGACCGACTGCCACAGGTATTTCCAGCGGCCCGGCAACCCCTTCGGATCGCGACGGGTGACCTTGCGGTAGTCGTCCACCCAGCCGATGGCGCCGAAGGCGAGCGTGACCAGCAGCGCTATCCAGACGAAGCGGTTGCGCAGCTCGCCCCACAGGAGCGTGCTGGCGGCGACGGCAAGCAGTATGAGCAGGCCGCCCATGGTGGGAGTGCCGGACTTGGAGAGGTGCGACTGCGGCCCGTCGGTGCGTACGCTCTGGCCGAGCTGCAGGCGACTCAGGGCGCGGATCACGGCCGGCCCGGCGAGCAGCGCCATGAGCAGCGCGGTCAGCATGCCGAGGATGGTGCGCAGGGTGATGTACTGGACGACGCCGAAGCCGCTGTGCAGGTCGGCGAGCCATTCGGAGAGCAGCAGCAGCATCGGCGTCAGCCCTCCGCCGCCGGTTCGGTAGGCGCGCCGCCGCCGGCAGCAAGGGCCGCAACCACCCGCTCCATGCGCATCGACCGCGAACCCTTGACCAGGACGGTCACGTCGGGACGCAGGTCGGCCACGACCGCGGCGAGCAGACCGTCGAGGTCGCCGTAGTGGTTGCCGCCACCGCCAAAGGCCTGCGCCGCCATGCGCGCCAGGTCACCGAGCGCATAGACGCGGTGAGCCCCTTTTTGCCGGGCCAGCACGCCTGCCTGCCGGTGCATTGCCGCTGCGCCGGCCCCCAGTTCGCCCATGTCGCCGAGCACCAGTCGGCGCTCGCCCGGATAACCCGCGAGGACATCGAGGGCCGCCGCCAGCGACGAAGGGTTGGCGTTGTAGGTATCATCGATCACGGTCGCGCCGCCGCGGCCGCGGACGATTTCCAGCCGGCCATGCACCGCCCGCACGGCCTCGAGACCGGCGCGAATGTCGGCGCCGTCGATGCCGACGGCATGGGCGCAGGCCGCGGCCGCGAGTGCGTTCATCACGTTGTGGCGACCGGGCAGGGGCAGGGCCACGTCGCCGCCGCCGCCCGGCAGCGTCAGCCGGAAGCGGGTCGCGGTCGCCGCCGCGCCGTCGATCCGCGCCCGCACGTCGGCGTCCGCACCGAACCCGAAGGCGACGACCCGCCGCCGGCCGGCGAGGTCGCGCCAGAGCGGGGCATAGTCGTCATCGCAGTTGATCACGGCAATGCCGTCGTCGGGCAGGGCGGCGATGATCTCACCCTTGGCCCGCGCCACTCCTTCCAGGGTGCCGAACCCCTCCAGATGGGCCGGCGCGCAGAGGGTGATGACCGCCACGGTCGGGTGGGCCATCCGGCACAGCCGCGCGATCTCGCCGGGGTGATTGGCGCCCATCTCGATCACGCCGTAGCGATGCTCGGCACCGAGTCCGAAGACCGTCAGCGGCACACCGATCTCGTTGTTCAGGTTGCCCCGGGTCATCAGCACATCGCCGCTGCGGCCGAGGATGGTGGCGATCATCTCCTTCACCGTGGTCTTGCCGTTGCTGCCGGTGACCGCGATCACCGGCAGGCGGAACTTGCCGCGCCAATGGGCGGCGAGGTCGCCCAGCGCCGCGCGCGTGTCGGCGACCCGCAGGCGCGGTAGCGGGTCCGCGACCTCGCGCTCGATCATTGCCGCGGCGGCGCCGCGCCGGCGCGCATCGGCCAGGAGTTCATGGGCATCGAAACGCGGGCCGCGAATGGCGACGAACATCTGCCCCGGATCGAGGGTGCGGGTATCGGTGCTGACGCCGCGGAAGCCGACATCATCGCCGCTGAAGCTGGCGGCCAGCGCCGTCGCAGCCTCGCGCAGCCGCATCGCGATCACGATCGCCCCCCTTGGCGCTCACGGAGCGCGGCCAGCACGATCGCCCGGTCGCTGAACGGCCGGCGGACACCTTCGATCTCCTGGTAGTCCTCGTGCCCCTTGCCGGCGACCAGAATCAGATCGGCGGGCGCGGCGGCGACGACACACTGGCGGATCGCCGCCTCCCGATCGGGCTGCAGCAACGCGGTGGCCGGCTCCGGCATGCCGCTTTGAATCTGGCGGATAATCGCGTCCGGGTCCTCGTCACGCGGGTTGTCGCTGGTGACCACCACCCGGTCGGCCAGGCGGGCGGCGATGGCCCCCATGATGGGGCGCTTGCCGACGTCGCGGTTGCCGCCACAGCCGAAGACGCACCACAGGGCCCCCGCCGTGAACGCCCGGCAGCCCTTGAGTGCCGCCTGCAGCCCGTCCGGCGTGTGTGCATAATCGACGACGACGCGCGGCGCGCCGTCGGCGCCACCGAACGGCTCCATCCGACCGGGAACGCCGTGTGCCCGGCTCAGCGCGGTTGCGGCGTCAGCTGCCGGCACGCCGATCGCCTGCAACACCGAAAACGCCGCGAGCAGGTTCATGGCGTTGAAATGTCCAAGCAACCGGCTGTTGATCGCGATGCGTCCGGCGTCGCAGTCGATGATCATCCCGGTTCCGGCACCGCTGCTGCTGACCGCGCCCAGCACGTCCGGCGTCAACATGCCGGCAGGAAACCGGGCCCCGCCACGGCTGTATCCACGGACACGGACCGCGGCAGCGAGGTCGGCGATGATTTCGAAACTGAAGGGGTCATCGAGATTGACAACCGCGGCACCGAGACCCGGCGTTTGAAAGAGCTTGCGCTTGGCCGCGCCATAGGCGGCCATGTCGCCGTGATAGTCGAGATGATCGCGGGTCAGGTTGGTGAAGGCCGCGGCCGCGAACCGGGTACCGGCCACCCGGTCCTGATCGAGGCCGTGCGACGAGACCTCGAGGGCCGCGGCCCGGGCGCCGGCATCGCGCAGCTTCGCGAACCAACCCTGCAGGCTGACGGGATCGGGCGTCGTCACCGACGAACGATCGAGCGCGTCAAGGAAGCCGCAGCCGATGGTGCCGATCACCCCGCACGCCCGCGATCCGCTCAGGTGGTTCAGGGCCTGGGCCAGCAGGTGGGTCACCGAGGTCTTGCCGTTGGTGCCGGTGACCCCGAGCACGGCGAGCGCCACCGACGGGTGATCGTGAAACCGGGACGCGATCGCCCCGACCTGCGCGCGCAGGCCAGGCAGCGCCAGCAATGGGACCGGGCCGCGCTGCACCTGGGCGGGTTCGTCGGCCTCGATGAACACCGCCGCCGCGCCACGCGCGATCGCGGCATCGATGAATTCTTCGCCGCACCGCGCCTGACCGCGCAGCGCGAAGAAGGCATCGCCCGGTTGCAGCGTGCGGCTGTCCAGGGACAGGCCGGCGATCGCCCGGTCGAGCCGCGGATCGACATCGCTGATGCCGGCCAGCAATTGGCACAGGGTGTGAACTTGAGTCTGTCGCGCCGTCATCATCGCTCAAGGATCCGGTGCCGGCCCCCGCGGGGACGGGCGCTCGCTGGTAGCCGCCGGGTGCCGGCTCATGTCGTCGAATGCCTCCAGCGACACCGCCGGGACATAGGCGAACAGCTGCTCGCCCTGATCCGGCGGATTGTCGGGCGGAATGTTCATGAGGCGCAGCGCCTCCTGCAGGACCTTGCTGAACACCGGAGCGGCGACGCGGCCGCCGAAATACTCCCCGGCCCGCGGGTCATCGATGACCACCACCGCCACCAGCTGCGGCCTGCTGGCCGGCACCATGCCCGCGAACAGCGAGATATAACGATCCTCCGCATACCCCTGGCTGCCGGTCTTGTGCACCGTGCCGGTCTTGCCGGCGACGCGGTAACCCGGGATGTGCGCCAGACGGCCGGTGCCGCTTTCGACCACGGTCTGCAGCATGGCGCGGACATCGGCCGCCGTCCGCGCCGACATGACCCGCTGCCCGGTCGGCAGCGTGTCGGTGCGGAGCAGGGTCAGGGGCATCAGCGTGCCGTCGTTGGCGAAGACCGTGTAGGCCTGTGCCAGCTGCAACGCCGTCACCGACAGGCCGTAGCCGAAGGCCAGTGTCGCCTGCTCGATCTCGCGCCAGTGCCGGTGATCGGTCAGGCGCCCCGCCGCCTCGCCCGGGAAGCCGGTGGCGCTGACATTGCCGAATCCGACCTGGCTCAGCATCCTCCACAGCAGTTCCGGTTCCAGCGACAGCGCGATCTTGGCGACCCCGACGTTGCTCGACTTGGCGATGACGCCGGCGACGTCGAGCAGGCCGTAGTTGTGCACATCGCGGACCTTGTACTGGCCGACCGTGAAAACGCCCGTGCCAGTGTCGATCGGTGTCGATGGCTTGTAGGCGCCGGACTCCAGCGCCGCCGCCACGGTGAACGGCTTGAGCGTCGATCCGGGCTCGAAGACGTCGGTGACGGCACGGTTACGGTAGTATTCGCCGCGCAGCCCGGCGCGACTGTTCGGGTTGTACGACGGCTGGTTGACCATGGCCAGCACTTCGCCGGTCCGGCTGTTCACGATCACCATCGATCCGGACTGGGCGCGGTGGGCGACGATCGCCGCCTTGAGTTCCCGGTAGGCCAGGTATTGCAACCGCTTGTCGATGGCGAGCGTCAGCGTGCGCCCGGCGCTCGGGGCCTTGAGGCTCTCGACATTATCAATGACCTGCCCAAGACGATCCTTGATGACGCGCTTGGTGCCGACCGATCCTCGCAGCGCCGCGTCATAGGCGAGTTCCAGTCCTTCCTGGCCGATGTCGTCGACGTTGGTGAAACCGAGCAGGTGCGCCGTGACCTCGGAGGCCGGATAGAAGCGGTGATACTCCGGGTCGACGAATACGCCGGGGATCCGGGCGTCGGCAATCAGCCGTGCGATCTCGGGGTCGATGTGGCGCTTGAGATAGACGAATTCCCGATCCTTGCGGATACGGGTGAGTCCGCGCAGTGAATCGGCGTCGGTATCGAGCAGCCGCGCCAGCTGTTCCCACTGCCCATCCTCGAGCGCGAGCTTGCGCGGGTTGGCCCAGACCGAACTGACGGGGGTGCTGACCGCGAGCGGCTCGCCGGAGCGATCGGTTATCGGGCCGCGGTGCGCCGGTATGTCGACTTCCCGCAGGTAACGGGCATCGCCATGATTCTGCAGGAACTCGCGATCCGTCAGCTGCAGATTGACGGCGCGGGCAACGAAGGCGGCGGCCAGCAGGGCGAAAAGCCCCGCCACCATGCGCCGGCGTCCGTCGAAGGTCGGCGTGCTGGCAACCATCACGGCACCATCATGATGATTGACTGGGGCGCGGGCTGAATCATGCCGATGCGATCGCGGGCCATCTCCTCGATGCGCGCGTGCGTGCCCCAGGTGGCCTGTTCGAGCTGTAGCTGGCCCCATTCCTCCTGCATCGCGTCGCGCGCCTTCTCCAGCGCCTGCAGGGCGACAAATTGCTTGCGGCCCTGATGGCGGGCGAGCACTACGGCCTCGGCCGTGGCCACCACCAGGAGCAGCAGCGCCGGGGTCAGCAGGCGGCTCACGCGAGCTTCTCGGCGACGCGCAAGATGGCTGATCGTCCGCGCGGGTTATTCCGGACCTCCGTGTCGCCCGGGCGTTGCGGTTTGCCGACGATGCGCAATTGCCGGGGTTCACCACCGGACTCCCCGAGCCCGGCGGCACGGCGCATGAACCGCTTGACCACGCGATCCTCGAGCGAGTGAAAGCTGATCACCAGCAACCGGCCGCCGCTGATCAGTGCCGCGAGGGCCTGCTTCAGGCCCGCGACCAGCTCCCCGAGTTCGTCGTTGATGCAGATGCGGACGGCCTGGAATACCCGGGTGGCGGGATGCTGGCCGCGCTCACGGCCCGGCTGGGCTGCCGCCACGATCGCTGCGAGCTGCGCAGTCGTGGCTATCGGTTCCCGACGGCGGGCGTTGACGATGGCGCGGGCAATGCGGCGCGAGTGGCGTTCCTCGCCGTACTGATAGAGACAATCGGCGATCTCGGTCTCGCTGGCCTGGGTGATCCACTGCGCCGCGCTCGCACCCGCGCCCGGGTCCATCCGCATGTCGAGCGGCCCGTCACGCAGCAGGCTGAAGCCTCGCTGCGGCGCCTCGAGTTGCGGGGAGGAAACCCCCAGATCGAACAGGATCCCGTTGACCTTGCCCATCAACCCTCGCTCGTCCACCACCCGCTCCAGCTGACTGAATGGGGCCCTGACCATCTCGAACCGGCCGTCCGTGATCGCAGTCGCCGCGGCGGCGGCCTCCGGATCGCGGTCCAGGGCCAGCACGCGGCCATCCGCGAGCCGGCTCAGGATGGCGCGCGCGTGCCCGCCCCGACCGAAGGTACAATCGACATACACGCCGTCGGTCACGATGGCCAAGCCGGACAGCACCTCGTCAACCAGTACCGGGACGTGATCGGGCGTCGCCGGCTTCAAAGTGACAGATCACGCAATGCCGCAGACACATCGGCCTGCTGCTCGATCCCCGCCAGCCACTCGGTACGCTGACGGGTCCAGGTCGCTTCGTCCCAGATCTCGAACTTGTTGCCGGCGCCGAGAAACGCCACGTTCTGCGCCAATCCGGCGAACTCGCGCAGTTGCTGGGACAGGAGGATGCGCCCGTGGCCGTCCGGTTCGCACTCGGTTGCGTAGCCGCGCATCATCTGCTTGGTGCGGCGACTCTGGCGATCGAAATCGGAGAGCTGCAAGAGCTTCGTCTCTATCCCTTCCCATTCATTCAGCGGGTAAAGAGACAGGCAGCGATCGAAGGGGCTCAAGGTCAACACCAGCTGGCTGGCGCAAAGCTGGGACAGGCGTTCGCGATACCGGCTCGGTATGGCGATGCGGCCCTTTGCATCCAGGCTCAATGTGCTGATACCGCGAAACAAGCTTGGTGGCTCCCCGGGGGTTGATCCACTTATCCCCACTTTTTCCCACCACGGCACTATAAATAGCCGCTGTCTTTGATGTCAAGAAAAAATGCGCCAGCTCAGGGGGAAATCTTTCTTTGCGAACAGGGACTTAGAGAACGAAAATGGGAAACCGGCGAAAACGGAAGGGATGTGTTTCTAAATATTCATTTTTTTCATTTGGTTATTTATTGTTCCTAATCCTTTTTATAGATTGAATCCCGGGGTTCCGCCGTCTCCGAGAGGTGAGAGCCGGCCTGTAAGCCGGGTTCTGTACCCATCCCGAAGGACAGGTGGCGGTCATTCATCTCGAACATGCGTCGCCGCATGCCTCTAGCGACCTACCCGGGAACTGCGCGCGGGCCGCGCGTCTCTCCCGCGAACGGAAGAATCGTTCCCCTATTTGGTCTTGCTCCAGGCGGGGTTTACCCTGCCACCGGCGTTGACCGGCGCGGTGCGCTCTTACCGCACCATTTCACCCTTGCCGCCCCGCCGTTATTCACGACGAGGGTGGGCGGTGTATTTTCTGTGGCACTTTCCGTGGACTCGCATCCCCCAGGCGTTACCTGGCGCCTTGCCCTGCGGAGCCCGGACTTTCCTCCGCGCGGGGAACCGCGCAGCGACCGCCCGGCCGACTCTCAGGGGTTAGTGTCGGGGCACCGGCGGCAAGTTGCAATGCCGGGGCTGCGCCTCAGCACTCGCCGGCAGGCGGACTGTCGTCGTCAGATGGCGCCTTGGAGGCCATCAGGGCCCGATACAGTTCGTTGCGACCCACGCCGGTGATCTCGCTCGCCGCCGCCGCCGCCTGCCCCGGGTTGAGGTACTGCCGCAACAGGCGCGCCACTCGCAATCCCTCGACCGCGACCGGGATCCGCACTTCGCTGCCGGCGACGCAGATGACCATCTCGCCACGCTGATTGTCATCGTCGCCGGCGACCGCCGCCGCCAGTTCCGCCAGTGGCAACCGGACGACCGTCTCGTGGATCTTGGTGAGCTCGCGGGCCAGGGCGGCAAGTCGTTCCTTCCCCAGAACCGCAGCCATGTCTGCAATGACGGCGGCGATGCGATGCGGCGCCTCGAGGAAGACCAGCGTCCGTGGTTCGCTAACGAGTTCCGACAGGCGCCGCCGGCGGGCCGCCGCCGCCGCGGGCAGAAATCCCTCAAAGGCGAACCGGTCGGTCGGCAACCCGGCGACGCTCAGCGCCGCGACGACGGCGCAGGGCCCCGGTATCGCGATCACCTCGACGCCGGCGTCATGTGCGCTGCGGACCAGATCGAACCCCGGATCGCTCACGAGTGGCGTGCCGGCGTCGCTGATCAGCGCCAGATCGGTTCCGGCGTGAAGCATCGCCACCAACTCGCCGGCGATGCGGCGTTCATTGTGCTCATGGCAGGAGCGCATCGGGGTATCAATCCCGTAATGCCGCAGCAGCTTGGCGCTGGTCCGCGTATCCTCGGCGATAATCAGGCCCACCTCGGCGAGGATGCGCAGGGCCCGCGCCGAAATATCTTCGAGATTGCCGATGGGCGTCGCCACCACGTAGAGACGGCCGATCCCCACCGGGGTTCTGCCCGGGTCACGGTTGCCTGCCTGTCGTTCGATTGACACGTCAATTTGCTTGCGGGTAGTGTCCCTGGCATGGGCGCCCGCCACCAACAAACGCCGCTTCGAAGTGCCACGCTGCTCGCGGCCGTCCTGATTATGACGGTGGCCGCCTGCACACCACAACTTGGGACCCGGCGCGAGGAACCGGGCGCACGGGTCGCGGAAGCGCAGCAGGCCTGGCAGTTGAAGCAGCAGGGCGATGCGGCGGGCGCCGCGCGCGCGTTCCTGGCGGCGGCGGACAAATCCCGCCAACCGCAGTCCCAGACCCTGCGCCTGCACGCTGCCCAGACCTTGGTCGAGGCTGGCGACAATGCCGGCGCCGCCGCCATCATCGACCGCACCTCCATCCCTGGTGATCAAGGCGATCTGCGGGCCTGGGCCCGCATCCTGAGCGCCCAGGTCGCCCTCGGCGGCGACCAGTTCGACCGCGCCTTTGCCGACCTGGACCAGGCGCAGGAAATCGACAGGGGGGCGGCACGGCGGCGGCAGATCCACGAGGTCCGGGCGCAGGTCTTCGAGCGTGCCGGGCAGCCGCTGGCAGCCGCCAGCGAGCGGCTCCTGCTGGAGCCGATGCTGGCCGAAATCCACGAGGTCGACGACAACCGCGCCGTCATCTGGGCGTTGGTCCAGAAGCCGGAAACGCCCGCGCTCGAAGCCCAGTTGCCGGCGGCCACGCCGGCCTTGCGCGGCTGGATGCAGTTGGCACTTATAACCCGGCGCGCGGCTTCGCATCCGGGCTCATTCGCCACCGCGGTCGCGCAATGGCAACGGGATTTCCCGGATCATGCCGGTAACAGTGTCTTCGCCACCGGGGCGTTGGCAGCCCCGGCGCCCGGAGCCGCCATGCCCGCCACCCTGCGGCGGCTTGCCTTGTTGCTGCCATCCGATCCTCCTTATGCCGAAGCCGGGAACGCGGTACGCGACGGCTTCATCAGCGCCTGGTATCAGGCCGGCAGCACCGCGGGCCGCCCGGCTGTCGCCATCTACCAGGCCAACCCGGCGTCCGTTTCAACGACCTACGACGCGGCGGTCGCCGCCGGCGCCGAGATGGTGATTGGGCCCCTGGAGAAGCCGGCGGCCGAGGTCCTCGCGCAGCGGACCGACCTCACGGCGCCCGTGTTGGCGTTGAATCAGATCAGTGGGACCGCCGCCAGTCCCGCCATGATCCAGTTCGGCTTGCCGCCGGAGGACGAGGCCCGCCAGGTGGCGGAGCGGGCCTGGTTCGACGGTCACCAGCGGGCCCTGATCCTGAGCCCCGCCGACACATGGGGGGGGCGTGTGACCGAGGCGTTCCGCACCCACTGGCAAGCCATGGGTGGCGAGGTCGTCGAAGTGAGCACTTATGCGCCCGATACCAAGGATTTCGCGGCCCCGATCAAACTGCTCCTCAACATCGACGAAAGCGAGGCAAGGGTTGCGGAACTGCGCAAGACTGTCGGTCGCGATCTGCAAACCGAGCCGCGCCGCCGCCAGGATGCCGACATGCTGTTCCTGGCGGCGTTCCCGTTGCAGGCCCGCCAGTTGCGGCCGCAGCTGCAGTTCTTCCGGGCCGAAACATTGCCCGTCTACGCAACTTCCCATGTCTATGTCGGGGCACCCGACAGCCACCGCGACGTTGACCTCGATGGCATCGCCTTCGCGGACATGCCATGGATCCTGAACGAAGGCATCGTTCCCGGTTCCGTCCGTGACATCGTGCAGCGGCATTGGCCGGAGGAAGCGGCCACCTACGGCCGTTTGTACGCCCTTGGTGCCGACGCCTATCGCTTGCTGTCGAACCTGGATCGCCTGCGGGGCGAGCCCGGCTATCGCCTGGATGGCGATACCGGGGTCCTGCTGATGAACGACCGCGGTCAGATCCTGCGGCAGCTGACCTGGGCGCGATTCACCGGCGGCATCCCGACACCAATCGACGGTGTCGCCGCCCGCGTCAATGAAGTGGCGGCCCCGGCAACGTCAACCCCTGACGGGACCGGGGGGCTCTGACACCGCGATGCCGCCGGCCAGGAAGGCAGCGCCGCGCCAGCAGGGTGATTGGGCCGAGGCCCGCGCGGCAGCGCATCTGGCGCAGGCCGGACTCACGCTCCTGTGCCGCAACTACCGCTGCCGTCTGGGCGAGATAGATCTGGTCATGCAGGACGGAGCGGACCTGGTGTTCGTCGAGGTACGGTGCCGGTCGGGCAGGGGTTACGGTGGCGCCGCCGGAAGCGTAACCGGCCGCAAGATCGCGCGCCTTGTCAATACCGCACGGCATTACCTGATGACCCACCCCGAAGCAAATCTCCGCCGTTGCCGCTTCGACGTAATCGCCATCAGCGGCGCCCCGGCGCGCCCCGAACTGGAGTGGATCAGGGACGCGTTTCAGGCATAATCACGCGCCACCACGACCCCCGTTCCCGGCATGGAACCCGTCGATCGCATCAAGCAGATTTTTTCCGAGAGCCTGGCGGTGAAACGCGATGCCGCGGACACCATGGCCGACGACATCGCCAGGGTGGCGGAAACCCTTGGTCACGCGCTGCTTGCCGATCACAAGATACTGACCTGCGGCAACGGCGGGTCCGCCGCCGACGCCCAGCATTTCTCCGCCGAGATGCTGAACCGCTTCGAGCGCGAGCGCCCCGGCCTGCCGGCCATCGCCCTGACCACCGACGCGTCAACCATCACATCGATCGCCAACGACTATCAATTCAGCGAGGTCTTCGCCAAGCAGATCCGGGCCCTCGGCAGGCCGGGCGACTGCCTGCTCTGTTTCTCCACCAGTGGCGAATCCGGAAACATCGTCGCCGCCGTGCAGGCCGCGCATGATCGCGACATGCGGGTGGTGCTGATCACGGGCCGCGACGGCGGCCGGGCGGCGAAGCTGCTCGACGACGGCGATCTGGAACTGCGCGTGCCGAGCTGGTCCACGGCCCGCATCCAGGAGGTACACTTGATGATCAGTCACTGCCTCTGCGATCTTATCGATCATCAACTACTGGGACAGGAGAACCGCCACGATGCCGCTTAACAGACTCGCCGCCCTGCTGTTCGTCCTGCCGCTGCCGGGGCTGCTTGCCGGCTGTGCCGGCGTGGCCCTCGGCGGGGCCGCCACGGGCGCCAGCATCGCCCACGACGCCCGTACTGTCGGCACCATCGTCGAGGATCAGACCATCGAGCTCAAGGCCGGCAAGTACCTGATGGATAACAAGGAGGTGTCGGCCCAGGTGCATATCAACTTCACCAGCTACAACACCATCGTCCTCGTGACCGGCGAGGCCCCGGCCGAGGACCTGCGCAAGTCGGTCATCGAAATCGTGAGCGGGATCGAGAAGGTGCGCAAGGTCTACGACGAAATCGCGCTCGAAGCACCGAGCACGATGGTTTCCCGGTCCAGCGATACCCTCATCACCGGCAAGGTGAAGGCCCAGATTTTCAGTATCAAGGACTTCGAGGCGACCCGCGTCAAGGTCGTCACGGAGCGCGGCGCGGTCTACCTGATGGGCCTGCTGTCGCGCGAGGAAGCGGACCGCGTCACCGAGGTCGCCCGCAACGTGGGCGGCGTGCAGAAGGTGGTCAAGCTGTTCGAGTACACCGACTGACGGCCGGCACCTCACTCGGCGCACGAGATACCGCTGCTCAGCGGCGGGGCTTCGGCGTCACTTGACCAGTTTCAGGCTGGGTCCCTTGCGCGGCGGCGGTGATTCCGGCGCCGGTGCCACGACCTCCTCGTCGTCCTCTGGGAAAACCATGCCGCGCCCGTTCTCCTTCGCGTAGATCGCCTTGACCGCCTTCATCGGCACGTCGATCGATCGCGCCACGCCCTGAAAGCGGGCGCTGAAGCTCAGTCGCTCCCTGTCCATGACCAGGGCCTGAATCGCGGTGGGCAGGATGTTCAACACGATCTTGCCGTCCTGCACGTATTCCGGCGGCACCTCGGTGCCCTCGACCTCCGCGGCCACGACCACGTGCGGGGTCATGCCGCAATCGACAATCCAGTCGTAGAAGGCGCGCAACAGATAGGGTTTGGGGGAGAGCATGGTGGCAACGAGGTCGACGAACCGCCCTCGACGTCACAACTTGCCGATACGCAGTTCTTGTTCCATCGCCGAGAGGCTGACCCGGAAGCCTGGCCGCGCGAACATGGCCTCGGCATAACGCAGCATCGCCCGCGCCTGGGTCGGCGGCAGCTTGATGCCGTAGAGATTTAGCCGCCAGAGCAGCGGCGCGAGAAAGCAGTCAATCAGCGACATTTCCGCCGACAGGAAATACGGGTGCTGGGCGAAGACCGGGGCGATGGCGGTGAGGTTGTCGCGCAAGGCACGGCGGGCGTTGTTGGCGGCGGTTTCACTGCGCCCGCCGATGGCGCCGAGCAGCCCGAACAGGTCGCGGGCAATCCGGTACCGGATCTGGCGGTTGTTGGCACGCGCCGCCGGGTCGACGGGCATCAGCGGCGGGTGCGGATAGCGCTCGTCCAGGTATTCCATCATGATCTGCGGCTCGTAGATCACGAGGTCGCGGTCGATCAACGTCAGGATTTGACCATAGGGATTGAGGTCGTTCAGATCGTCGGGCCTGGTCTGGGCATCGACGAAGTGCACCTCCACGTTGACGTCCTTTTCGGCGAGGACGATGCGTACGGCGTGGCCCTGCGGATCCGCCGCCTCGCAGTAAAGGGTCATGACCGAGCGCCTGCTGAGGAGCAGGTTGAACGGCGATTCTGCCCGGGGGCGCATGGTCAATGCACGTCGTTCCAGTATTCCTTCTTGAGCTGGTAGGCCAGCACCAGGAAACCAAACAGGAAGATGATCACGATGGCGCCGATACGGTAGCGGTGCAACTGCGCCGGCTCGCCGAGATAGACCAGGAAATTGACCAGATCGGCGACAGTCTGCCGATATTCGGCCGCCGTCTGCCGACCCGGGATCGCCACCTCGAAACCGTCGAGAACCTGGGTGGACGTACCGTCGTGACCGGCCGCCGCCTTGTACACCGGGCGCTGCACGCCCTGCAGTTCCCACAGCACGTGCGGCATCGCCGTATCCCGGAACGCCACATTGTTCACACCGGTCGGGCGCGCGGGGTCCTGGTAGAAAGTCAGCAGGAACGTATAGAGCCAATCGGCACCGCGGGCCCGCGCCACCACCGACAGGTCCGGGGGAGGCACGCCGAACCAGGTTTCGGCATCCGGGCCGCGCATGGCGGCGGTCATGGTGTTGCCGATCTTGTCGGTGACGAACATCATGTTCTCGGCCACCACCGGCTCGGGGATGTCGAGGTCCTTGGCCACCCGGCTGAATCTCGAGAACGCCGCCGAATGACAGCTCAGACAAAAATTGACAAAGGTGCGGGCGCCGCGCTGCAACGACACCCGGTCCTGGAGGTTGACATCGGCCTCGTACAGCGGCGCGGCGCTGGCCGCGAACCCGGTGGCGGTCACCGACATCAGGCCGGCAGCCAGCAGCAGTTTCTTCAGTGCCTTGTTCATCGACTGGCTCATGGGAAGGTCACCCGCTCCGGCACCGGCCGGTTGCTATCGAGCTTCGTGTAGATCGGCATCAGCAGGAAGAAGGCGAAATACACCACCGAGAAGATGCGCGCCAGCAAGGTCATGGCCGGCGTCGGCGCCTGCGTGCCGAGATAGCCGAGCACCACGAAGCTCACGACGAACAGCGCCAGGGCCAAGCGCGACAGCGGGCCGCGGTAGCGCATCGACTTCACCGGGCTGCGGTCGAGCCAGGGCAGGAAACAGAACATCATGACCGAGGCGCCCATCGCCACCACGCCGAGGAACTGGTCCGGGATGGCGCGGAGGATCGAGTAGAACGGGGTGAAATACCAGACCGGCGCAATGTGCGGCGGGGTCTTGAACGGATCGGCCGGGATGAAGTTGTTGGCCTCGAGGAAGTAGCCGCCCATCTCCGGCGCGAAGAACACCACCGCCGAGAACAATATGAGGAAGACCACCACGCCGACGATGTCCTTCACGGTGTAGTAGGGATGGAACGGTATGCCATCGAGCGGTATGCCGTTGGCGTCCTTCTTCTTCTTGATCTCGATGCCGTCGGGATTGTTCGATCCGACCTCGTGCAGGGCGATGATGTGGACCACGACCAAGCCACAGAGAACGAGCGGCATGGCGACCACGTGGAAGGCGAAAAAGCGGTTGAGGGTTACGTCGGAAATGCCGAAGTCACCGCGGATCAGCGTCGCCAGCCAGTCGCCGACGAGCGGAACCGCGCCGAACAGGGAGACGATGACCTTGGCGCCCCAGAACGACATCTGTCCCCAGGGCAGCAGATAGCCGAAAAAGGCCTCGCCCATCAGGCAGAAGTAGATGGCCATGCCGATCAGCCACAGGAGTTCGCGCGGGTACCTGTAGGAGCCGTACAACATGGCCCGGAACATGTGCAGGTAGATCACCACGAAGAAGGCCGAGGCACCGGTCGAGTGCAGGTAGCGGATCAGCCAGCCCCATTCGACGTCGCGCATGATGTATTCGACGCTGGCGAAAGCGGTCTCGGCGTCCGGCTTGTAGTTCATGGTCAGCCAGATACCGGTGACGATCTGGATCACCAGCACCAGCAGGGCGAGCGACCCGAAGTAGTACCAGAAATTGAAGTTCTTGGGCGCGTAGTACTGCGCCAGATGCTCGTTCCAGGTCTTGAGCAGGGGGTAACGCGCATCGACCCAGCCGATGGTCGCCGCCAGGGCGCGATTCAGGGCGCTCATGCCGGGTGCTCCTTGTCGGCGCCGATGATCAGCCTGGTTTCGCTGACGAACTCGTGTGGCGGCACCGTCAGGTTGGTTGGCGCCGGCACGCCCTTGTAGACCCGGCCCGCGAGGTCGAACTTCGAACCGTGGCAGGGACAGTGGAACCCGCCCTTCCAGTCCGCGCCCAGATCGTGCGGCGCGTCGGCCGGGACGTACAGGGGCGAACAGCCGAGGTGGGTGCACAGGCCGACCACGACCAGATATTCCGGCTTGATCGATCGGTTTTCATTGATCGCGTATTGCGGCTGTTCGGACTCCGCCGATCCCGGATCGCGGACCTGATCGTTCAAGGCACCGATCGACGCCAGCGCCTCTTCGGAACGGCGCAGAATCCACACCGGCTGACCACGCCACTTGGCGATCATGCGTTCGCCCGGTTTGAGTCTGCTGACATCGGCCTCCACCGGCGCACCGATCGCCTTCGTTCGGGCGCTCGGCTGCAGGGACTGGACGAACGGAACCGCCGCCGCCGCCGCGCCGACACCGCCGACCACCGTCGTGGCGGCAGTCAGGAAGCAGCGACGGCCCTTGTCTACACCATCGTTAGCCATAATCGGTATGTGCCCCCAACAAAAAAACCCGCGCGGACGCAGGGTGATGCAGATAGAAGTCGATGGAATCTATATGGGCCCGGAGTATAGCAAACTCCGGTAGCCCCGGTGGTTGTCCGCGGTCAGTTCACGACCGGGCGGAGGCGGGCGCCAAGGCACGGCGGGCCGCCGATCCGCTGTCCCCGCCACCTTCAAGCCAGGGTGGCGCGCAGGGCATCGAGAAAGGCGCCGTTGTCCCCCGCGGTGCCGACGGTCACGCGGAGACACCCCGCGAGCAACGGATGACTGCCGTCGAGGCGCTTGATGAGGACGCCGCGCGCGCGCAAGGCGCCATGCACGGCGCCGGCGTCGCGGGGGGTGCGGAACAGCAGGAAATTGGCGTGACTCGGCCATACCCGGACGCCTTCGATCGCGGCCAGCTCGACCGCCAGGCGATCCCGATCAAGGCAGATCTGCCGGGCCTGTTCGCGCAGGAAGTCGGCGTGTTCGAGGATGAAGCCGGCGGACAGCTGGGACAGGACATTGATGTTGTACGGCAGCCGGACCTTGTTGATCTCGTCGAGCCAGCGGCCGCTACCGGCAAGCATCCCGACCCGCAGACCGGCGAGGCCGGCCTTGGACAGCGTCTGCATGACGACGAGGTTCGGATAGGCCCCGATCCGCGGCAGCCAGCTCTTGCCGGCAAAGGGGTAATAGGCCTCGTCGACCACCACCAGCCCGGGCGCCGCCGCCAGGACCGCTTCGACCGCCGCCGGTTCGAAGAGGTTGCCGGTCGGATTGTTCGGATTGGCAAGGAAGACGATGGCGGGCCGGTGCCGGGCAATCGCCTCGACCATGGTCGCCGGGTCGATCCCGAAATCGTCCCCGCGCAGCGGCACACCCGCGAAGCGGAAATTGAGCACCTCGGCAACGATGCGATACATCGCAAAGGTCGGCTCCGGCGCCAGGATCGTCCGCCCCGGCCCGCAGAGCGCGATGGCGATCATCTGCAGCAACTCGTCCGAACCGTTGCCGAGCAGCAGCGGGGCATCGTCCGGGATGCCGAGGAACTCCCGGACCCGCTCCTTCAGCCGCGTGGCTTCCGGATCGGGATACCGGTTGATCGCGGCGTGGCGCAGGCGATCGAGCCAGGTCGAGGTCAGCGCCGCCGGCCAGGTGTAGGGATTCTCCATGGCATCGAGCTTGACCAGGCCGGTCGCGTCGGCGACGTGGTAGGCGGTCAGCGCCCGGACCGCCGGGTTGACCCACTGTTCCGGTCCCGACGCGGTCATGGAGGATCCAGCCGCGCCCCGGCCGAGGCGGCATGCGCCGACAGGCCCTCGGACCGTGCCAGGGTCACGGCCAGGGCTCCGAGCCGCGAAGCGCCGGCCGGCGACGCCATGATCAGCGACGAGCGCTTCTGGAAATCGTAGACACCGAGCGGCGAGGAAAAACGCGCCGTCCGCGAGGTTGGCAGCACATGGTTGGGTCCGGCGCAGTAATCGCCCAATGCCTCGGCGGTGTGGCGGCCGAGAAAGATGGCGCCGGCATGGCGAATTTTGTCGGCCAGCACCAGCGGCTCGTCGACTGACAGCTCCAGGTGTTCGGGCGCGATGCGGTTGGCGATGGCCGTGGCCTCGTCGAGGTCGCGGACCTTGATCAACGCCCCGCGGCCGTTGAGCGAGGCGGCGATGATGTCGGCGCGCGGCTGGGTGGCGAGCAGACGCGCCGCCGATTCGGCCACGCGGTCGAGGAACCCGGCGTCGGGCGACAGCAGTATCGCCTGCGCCTGCTCGTCGTGTTCGGCCTGGGAGAACAGGTCCAGCGCGATCCAGTCCGGATCGGTACGCCCGTCGCAGACCACGAGGATCTCGGACGGGCCGGCGATCATGTCGATGCCGACGCTGCCGAACACCATGGCCTTGGCGGTGGCCACGTAAATGTTGCCGGGTCCGACGATCTTGTCGACCCGCGGCACCGTCGCCGTGCCGTAGGCCAGCGCCGCCACCGCCTGCGCCCCGCCTATCGTAAAGACGCGGTCAACCCCGGCGATGGCGGCGGCCGCCAGCACCACCGGCAGGACCTCGCCGTCCGGCGCCGGCACCACCATCACCACCTCGGGCACACCGGCGACCCGCGCCGGGATGACGTTCATCAGCACCGACGACGGATACGCGGCGCGGCCACCGGGGACATAGACGCCGACACGATCGAGCGGCGTGATCTTCTGGCCGAGGATCGTGCCGTCGGCCTCGGTATAGGTCCAGGTCTGCTGCAGCTGATGCCGGTGATAGTCGTGGATACGCGCTGCCGCCGCCTCGAGCCCTTGCCGCAGCGCCGGGTCGATGGCGCCGCGGGCGCGCTGCAATTCCGCCGCGCCCACTTCCAGATCCGCCATCATCGCCACGGATCGGCGATCGAAGCGGTTGGTGTATTCGATCAGCGCCGCATCACCGCGACCGCGCACGTCCCCGAGGATTGTCCGCACCCGCTCGTTCACCGCCTCGTCCACCTCGGCGGCGAAGGCCAGAAGGGCATCGAGACTGGACGTGAAATCGGGATCGGCGCTGTTGAGCCTGCGTATCGCCAGGTTTGGCATGACTGAATCTCGCTGTTCGGCCTGTTCTGGCCCGCCCCGGCTAATGCCCGACGGCATTGCCGACCTGGGCGATGAATGCCTTGAGTTGCCGGTGTTTGACCTTCATCGCCGCCTTGTTGACGATCAGGCGTGAACTGATCTCGGCGATCGTTTCGACGGGCACCAGGCCGTTGGCCTTGAGGGTGTTGCCGGTATCGACCAGATCGATGATTTGATCGGCCAGGCCGACCAGCGGCGCCAGTTCCATGGACCCGTAGAGCTTGATGATCTCGACCTGTTCGCCACGCTCGGCGAAGAAGCGGCGAGCGGTATGCACGTACTTGGTCGCCACCCGGCGACGCCCGTTGATGGTCGGCGCGCCTTTGCGTCCGGCCAGCACCAGACGGCAGCGGGCGATGCGCAGATCCAGCGGCTCGTACAGCCCCTCGCCCTGGTATTCCATCAGCACGTCCTTGCCGGCGATTCCCAGATCGGCGGCGCCGTAGTCGACATAGGTCGGCACGTCCTGGGCGCGGATGACGACGATGCACAGGCCGGGCCTGCTGGTCGGCAGGATCAGCCTGCGCGAGCTGGCCGGGTCTTCGTCCGGGGTGATGCCCAGGCGCGCCAGCATCGGCAGGGTCTCGTCGAGGATGCGGCCCTTGGAGACCGCCAGCGTCAGTCCCTGATCGGCGGCCGGATCCGCGGATTTTCTTCTAGCCATGAAAACATGATGGCGGAATGCCCCCCGCCCGACAACTCATCCAGCCGCCTGGCCGGGGACGCGGCGGATCTGGGCGCCGAGCTGCGCCAGCTTCTCCTCGATCGCCTCGTAGCCGCGATCGATGTGATAGATGCGCTCGACGTGCGTTTCACCATCGGCCACCAGTCCCGCCAGGACCAGGCAGGCCGAGGCGCGCAGGTCGGTCGCCATCACCGGCGCGCCGGTCAGCCTAGGCACGCCGGAGGTGATCGCCGTGTTCCCCTCGAGCCGCACGTCGGCGCCGAGGCGGCGCAGCTCGAGGACGTGCATGAAGCGGTTCTCGAACACACTCTCGGTGATTGCGCCGGTGCCCCGTGAAGTGCAGTTAAGGGCCGTGAACTGAGCCTGCATGTCGGTCGGAAACCCCGGGTACGGCGAAGTATGTACATCGACCGCCCGGAGCTGCCGGCCGCCGGTGTCCAGGCTCACCCAGTCGTCGCCACACTCGATGCCGGCGCCCGATTCGGCGAGCTTGGCGAGCACGGATTCCAGCAGCTGCGGACGCGTACCCTTGAGCTTGATCCGGCCGCCGGTCATCGCCGCGCCCACCAGATAAGTGCCGGTCTCGATCCGATCCGGGACGATGTCGTAGGACGTGCCGTGCAGCCGCTCGACACCGTCGATCACGATGGTGTCGGTGCCGGCACCCTCGATATTCGCGCCCATGCTGATCAGGCAATGCGCCAGATCGACCACCTCCGGCTCCCGCGCCGCATTCGTGATCACGGTCCGGCCCTCGGCCAGGGTCGCCGCCATCATCAGGTTCTCGGTGCCGGTCACGGTCACGATGTCCATGCTCAGGTGCGCGCCCTTGAGACGCCTCGCCTCGGCCCTGATGTACCCTTTCTCCACCGCGATCTCGGCCCCCATCGCCGCCAGCCCCTGCAGATGCAGGTTGACCGGCCGCGAGCCGATCGCGCAACCACCCGGCAAAGAGACGTTGGCACGCCCGTGCCGGGCCAGCAGCGGCCCCAGGACCAGGATCGAGGCACGCATGGTCTTGACCAGCTCGTAGGGCGCAAACATCTCGCGGATGGTGCCGGCGTCGATCTCGATCTGCATGTTCTCGTGGACGATCAGCTCGACGCCCATGCGGCCCAGGAGCTCCATGGTCGTGGTGATGTCATGCAGATGCGGGATGTTGCCGATGGCCACGCGGTCGTCGGTCAGCAGGGCCGCCGCCAGGATCGGCAGGGCCGCGTTCTTGGCCCCGGAGATGCGTATCTCGCCGTTCAGCGGCACGCCGCCGGTTATGATCAGCTTGTCCATGGGGCAGGGAACGGCGGGATCAGGCGCTGCCGGCGGCGGGCGTCAGGGTTTTGAGGGACAGCGCGTGGATCTCGCCGCCCAGCAGTTCGCCCAGGCAGCGATAGACCATCTGGTGCTGCTTGACGAGACTCAACCCGGTGAAATCCTCGCACACAACCGTGGCCTCGAAATGCACGCCGTCGTCGCCGCTGACGAAAGCCCGCGCCCCTGGCAGCCCGGCCTCGATCAGTTCCTTGATGCGTTGTGGAGTCATTCCAGGGGCAACAGGCCACGCACCCCGCAAACCTCGGCGATCGACAACAGCTGGCGGGGGACGTTGCGGAAGCGGAGCGACACGCCGCGCCGGCGCGCCTCGCGCTGCCACTCGAGGAGCAGCGCCACCCCGGCGCTGTCGATGCGCTTGACCGTAGCCAGGTCGACGCTGCACTCGCCGCTCTGCCGCCACAGGCCGTCGTCACCGGCGAGCACCCCGGCAACCGACTCGAAGCCCAGGTCACCGGCGATCGCGAACACCCGATCGGCCTGCTGGCGGATCTCCGTCACGGCGCCTGTCCACTGGTATTGATCACCGTGTTGCTCGCCAGGTCGCTATTGTGGTTCTCCATGTGATCGATCAGCGCGTCGATGCTCGACTGGCCGATCTCGGAGGCGAAGGAGTCGCGATAGGTAACCACCAGGCTGATGCCGTTGACGAACACGTCATGGCACTTCCATTCGCCGTCCTTCTGCTGCATCCGGTAGTTGACCGGGATGGGCTCGCCGCCCGGCTTCTCGATCTGGGTCGGCACCACCACGACCTTGCCGTCGGCGCTCGCTTGGGTCGGCTTGTAGGTAATCGTCTCGTCGACGTACTGGAACAGGGCGTTGGCGTAGGTGCGCACCAGCAGCTGCTTGAAGGCCGCGGTGAAACGGGTACGCTGATCGTCACTGGCCTGGCGCCAGTATTTGCCGAGCACCAGCTGTGATGATTTCTGGAAATCGAAATGCGGGATGATCACCTCGTTGACCAGGTCGTAGAGCTTGCTGGTATCGGCCTTGAGCACCGCCTCCTCGTTGCGGACCCGCTCCAGCACCTTCTCGGTGGTGAGGCGCACTACTTCTTCGGGACTCAGGGCCGCCATCGCCGCGCCGGTGAAGGCGATTGCAAGAATGCCAACGATGCCCTTGATGAGTTTCTTCATGCCTTCATTCTCCGGATTGTTCGCGTGACCGGCGGGGTTACTTCTCCGCCGTGCCATCGGCCGCCTTGTTGTAGAGAAACTGGCTGATCACCTGCTCCAGCACCACGGCGTTCGAGACCAGGGTGATCTCGTCGCCGTCCTTGAGATACTCCTCCTCGCCGCCGGCATCCAGGCTCACATACTGCTCGCCGAGCAGACCGGCGGTGAAGACCTTGGCGGCGGTGTCCTTGGGGATGCGGTCGTACTCGGCGTTGATGCGGAGCGTGGCGACCGCCTTGTACACCTGACTGTCGTAGACGATCTCCGCCACCCGGCCCACCTGCACGCCGGACATCTTCACCGGCGAGCGCACCTTGAGGCCGCCAAGATTCTCGAACTTCACCCGCACCTCGTAGCCGTCGCCACCGCCGCCCATCGTGCTCAGGTTGCTGACCTCCATCGCCAGCATCAGGAGCGCCGCCAACCCCAGGGCGATGAACACCCCGACCACTGTTTCCACCGTTCTCGACTCGATCATGCCAGCAACCCCTTCCGCCCCTCGATTCATTGATTGAACATCAGTGCCGTCAGCACGAAGTCCAGGCCCAGCACCGCCAGCGACGAATTGACGACGGTGCGGGTGGTGGCGCGGCTGATGCCCTCCGAGGTCGGCACCGTATCGTAGCCCTCGAACAGCGCGATCCACGTCACCACCACACCGAAGACGACGCTCTTGATCACGCCGTTCATGATGTCGTCGTCGAAATCCACCGCGTCCTGCATCTGCGACCAGAAGGCGCCGTCGTCGACGCCGAGCAGCCCGACACCCACGAACCAGCCGCCGTACACCCCGACGGCGCTGAAGATCGCGGCGAGCAGCGGCATGGCAACGAACCCGGCCAGCCAGCGCGGCGCGATCACCCGGTGCAGCGGGTCCACCGCCATCATCTCCATGGCGGCGAGCTGTTCGGTGGTCTTCATCAGGCCGATCTCGGCGGTCAGCGCCGAACCGGCGCGGCCGGCGAACAGCAGGGCCGCCACCACCGGCCCCAGCTCGCGCACCAGCGACAGCGCCACCACCACCCCGAGCGATTCTTCGGCGCCGAAATCGACGAGCGTATTATAACCTTGCAGGCCCAGCACCATGCCGACGAAGAGGCCGGAGACGACGATGATCACCAGCGACAGTACGCCCACCGAGTAGACCTGGGCGACGATCAGGCGGAAGCGGCGGAGCACGTCCCAGGTCCCGGTCAGGACGTAGAAAAAGAACAGATGGCCGCGGCCCAGCCGCTCGAAGACTTCGAGCCCCTGCCGGCCGAGATTCTGCAGGAAGTCGAGGATCAGTTCCTTCACGCCATCAGGTCCCGGTCGATGGCCGGCGCCGGATAATGGAAGTGCACCGGCCCGTCGGCGAGCGCGTTCATGAACTGCCGCACCCATTCCGAGCGGGTGTCGGCCAGCTCGGCCGGCGTCCCCTGCCCCACCACCTTGCCGTTCGACAGCACGTAGACGTAGTCGGCGATGGTCACCGTCTCCTGGATGTCGTGCGAGACGACGATGCTGGTGACCCCGAGGGCGTCGTTCATCAGCTTGATCAGGCGCACCAGCACGCCCATCGAGATCGGATCCTGGCCGGTAAACGGCTCGTCGTACATGATCATCATCGGATCGAGGGCGATGGCCCGCGCCAGCGCCACCCGCCGCGCCATGCCGCCGGAGAGCTGCGCCGGCATCAGGCCCCGCGCACCGCGCAGGCCGACGGCCTCGAGCTTCATCAGCACCAGATCGCGGATCATCGACTCCGGCAGCCGCGTGTGTTCGCGCAACGGAAAAGCGACGTTGTCGAAGACGTCGAGATCGGTCAACAGGGCGCCGCTCTGAAACAGCATCCCGAGGCGCTTGCGCAGGCGCATCAGCTCGCGGCGCGACAGCTTCGTCACCTCCTCGCCGTCCACCACGACGCTGCCGGACAGGGGCCGGAGCTGGCCGCCGATCAGCCGCAGCAGGGTGGTCTTGCCGCAACCCGACGGCCCCATGATCGCGGTGATGCGCCCGCGCGGGATGTCGATATCGACGTTGTCGAAGATGTAGCGGTTGCCGCGCTTGAAGGTCACGCCCCGGACCTTGACCAGCGGCTCGCTGCCGGGATGGTTGTTGTCGTTCATGATTCGTGTGTCGGCGGACTGCCTGCGAGCCGCAGATTCTCGATTACCGCCGCTGGAGCGTCAACCGCGCCGGTCCATGCGGTAAAATGCGCCGAGGCCAATCAGCGGAGATAAAGGACATGAAACTCGCGGCTTTCGCCATCACCCTGACCGCCATGTTCACAACGGTTGCGGACGCAGGCGCCGAACCCACGGCCGCGCCCGCCGGGGCGCAGGCAGTCATCCTGGCGCCGGCCGACGGTGCCACGGTCACCTCCCCGGTCACCGTCCAGTTCGGCCTCAAGGGCATGGGGGTGGCACCGGCCGGCACGGCGGCGCCCAATACCGGCCACCACCACCTCATCATCGACAGCGAGCTGCCGCCGCTCGACCAGCCGGTGCCCAAGGACGACCGGCACCTGCACTTCGGCGGTGGCCAGACCGAGACCGTGATCGAGCTCGCGCCGGGAACCCATACCCTGCAACTGCTGCTGGGCGACCACGCCCACGTCCCGCATCAGCCGCCGGTGACCTCGGAGCGGATCACGATCACGGTGCAGTAATCGGCCGCCTTCAGCGGCGCAGGGACGGGTCTTCGAGCAGCTCGATCTTGTAGCCGTCCGGGTCCTCGACGAAGGCAATGACCGTGGTCGTGCCCTTCATCGGGCCGGCCTCGCGGACGATCCTGCCGCCGCGGGCCTTGATGGCGTCGGCCGCCTGGTAGACGTCGTCGACGCCGACGGCGATGTGGCCGTAGGCGCCGCCCATCTCGTACCTGTCCACGCCCCAGTTGTAGGTCAGTTCGAGGACCGACTGCTCCGCTTCCGGCCCGTAACCGAGATAGGCCAGGGTGAACTTGCCCTCGGGATATTCCTTCTGCCGCAGCAGGCTCATGCCCATCACCTCGGTATAGAACCGCAGCGACCGATCCAGGTCGCCGACGCGAAGCATGGTGTGCAGGATACGCATGGTGTCTCCTCCTCTCACAGGGTTGGGACGATCGCGGCGGCGGCGCGGCGGGCCTTGTCGCGCGCCGTCCCGATGCTGTCGCCGCGCGCCAGGGTCACGCCCATACGCCGGTGGCCGTGCACCTCCGGCTTGCCGAACAGCCGCAGCAGGGTATCGGGTTCCGCCAGCGCCTCGTCCACGCCCGAGAACGACACCGCCTTCGAATCGCCGTGAATCAGCAGTGCGCAAGAGGCTGCCGGGCCGAACTGGCGGACAGCCGGCACCGGCAAGCCGAGGATGGCACGTACGTGCAGCGCGAACTGTGACAGGTCCTGGCCGATCATCGTCACCATGCCGGTGTCGTGGGGGCGCGGCGAGACCTCCGAGAACCAGACCGTGTCGCCCTTGACGAACAGTTCGACGCCGAAGATGCCGCGCCCGCCGAGCGCCCCGGTCACGGTCGCGGCGATGTGCTGGCTCGCCGCCAGCGCCGCCGCCGACATCGGCTGCGGCTGCCACGATTCGCGATAGTCGCCGTCGATCTGCAGATGGCCGATCGGCGCGCAGAACGATGTCCCGTCCCGATGGCGCACGGTGAGCAGTGTGATCTCGTAGTCGAAATCGACGAGGCCCTCGACGATGACCCGCGCCTTGCCGGCGCGGCCGCCCTTGAGCGCGTAGTCCCAGGCACGATCGATGTCGGCCCCGGTCCGCACCGTCGACTGCCCCTTGCCCGAGGAACTCATCACCGGCTTGACGATGCACGGCAGGCCGATCGCCAGCACCGCCGCCCGGCATTCATCCAGACTGCCGGCGAACGCATAGGGCGAAGTCCTGAGCTTCAGCTCCTCGGCGGCCAGCCGCCGGATGCCCTCGCGATCCATGGTCAGGCGCGCGGCGCGCGCGGTCGGGATCACCGTATAGCCTTCGCCCTCCAGTTCGAGCAGCGTGTCGGTGGCGATGGCCTCGATCTCGGGCACGATGAAATGCGGGCGCTCGGCCTCGATCGTCCGGCGCAGGGCGGAACCGTCGAGCATATCGATCACATGACTTCGATGCGCCACCTGCATGGCCGGGGCGCCGGCGTAGCGATCGACGGCGATCACCTCGACGCCGTAACGCTGCGCCTCGATGGCGACCTCCTTGCCGAGCTCGCCGCTGCCGAGCAAGAGCAGGCGCGTGGCGCCGGCGGTCTGCGGGGTACCGATGGTCACGGTCACGATCTTTTTCTCCCGGGCGATGGTCAGACGGTCCTGAAGCCGAGGGCGCGCAGCCGGCCGGCGAGTCCCGCGTGCCCGGCCGGCAACGCGATCCGGAAGGCGTCGAACTCGCGTCGCCGCGGATAATCGCGCCGCAGGCGGTCGAAGGCGGCGCGGCGTTCGGTTTCCGGCTGCGCCAGGGTCTGGCGCAGCCCGTGGTCATCGCCCCGCACATCATAACAAGCGGCCACCGTGCGGCGGATGTTGTCCTCGTCCGTACCTCCTCCCGGCAGTACCACGACCGACGGCTGCGGTTCCACGGACGGCCGCCAGAACGGCGCGCGCCCCAGCCAGTCGCAAGCGGCGTCATGAATCATATGCGTGGCGCGGAGCTTGCCGTCATGGCTGTAACCGGCGATATGGGCGGTGCCGATCGCCGCCCGGGCGGCCAGGGCTGCATCGATCGCCGGTTCGCCCTCCCAGCAGTCGATGACCAGCCGCAGGCCAGCACGATCAAGCAGCGCCGCCTCGTCGATGACGCCGCCGCGGGCGGTGTTGACGAGGATCGCGTCGTCCCGGAGCCGCGCCAGCCGCGCGCGGTCCAGCAGCCTCCAGGTGGGGTGCGGACCGCTGCGGGTCAGCGGCACGTGCAGGGTGACGATGTCCGCGGCCAGCACCTCGTCGAGATCGAGGTACGACGGATCGCCGGACCGACCTTTCAGCGGCGGATCGTTGCGCAGGCAGCGGATGCCGAGCGCCTCGAACAGGGCGATGACCCTCTGGCCCACGTGACCGCAACCAATCACAGCCGCCGACATACCGCCCGGCGACCGGCCACCGGTCAGGTCCAGCACGGCGGCGAGCACGTACTCGGCCACCGAACGGGCATTGCTCCCCGGGGCGTCTGCGAAGTGGATGCCAGCGGCGGTCAGCCATTCGGTATCGACATGGTCGATGCCGCTCGTCGCCGTGCCGACGAATCGCACCCGGCTGCCGGCCAGCAGGCCGGCGTCCACCCGGGTCACCGAACGCACCAGCAGCAGATCGGCCCGCGCCACCTGCTCGCGGTCGATGGCCCGCCCCGGCAGCAAGGTGACTTCGCCCAGCTCACCGAAGGCCGTGGCGACCGCGGCGATGTTCTCGTCGGCGACGATACGCATGCTCAGTGGCCGGCGAACGGCAGTGACGATCGGGTCATGGCGGCGAGGACGATGTAGGCGAAGACCGCCTGGGCGGCGATCCACGCCCGCAGGCGAACCGCGCGGCTGCGGCCATGGCGGATGGCGATCGCGCCGAGCGCGATGTACAGCAGCAGCGCCGCAATCTTGGCGTTGAGCCAGGCCTCGGGGCCAGGATATTGCCCGGTCAGGACGACGAGGGCGATGGCGGCGGCGAGCAGCGCCGAGTCGATGACATGGGGGACGATGCGCACCCAGCGTGCATCGAGGCGTTTCGGAGAGCGCAACATCCACCAGCCGCGCAGGACGAACAGGACATAACTCAGGACCGCGCAGCCGACGTGCAGCAGTTTTGCGGCGGCGTAGAACGACACTTCAGGGCCGGTCGTCGGCGCCGAGGCCTTCCTTGCGCACCGGCAGCATGGCCTTGCGATCGACGCCGAGCAGCACGGCGACGGGGCTGGCGATGTAGATCGACGAATAGGTGCCGATCACGACGCCGAGCAGCATGGTCACCGCGAACGGGCGGTTGAGATGGCCGCCGAACACCCACAGGGCGATCAGCACTAGGGCGACAGTGACGTGGGTCATGATCGAACGCGACAGGGTCTGGTTGATCGAGGCGTTTACCACCTCGAGCGCCGGGGCGCTGCGCATGAGGCGGAAGTTCTCGCGGATGCGGTCGAAGATGACGATGGTGTCGTTGAGCGAGTAGCCGACCACGGTCAGCAGTGCCGCCAGCACCGTCAGATCGAAGTCCCAGGGCAGCAGGGCGTAGAAACCGGCGGTGAGCAGGGTGTCATGCAGGGTCGCGACCACCGCCGCCAGCGCCAGCTTCGATTCGAAGCGCAGGGCGATGTAGACGAGGATGCCGATCAACGCGAAGATGAGGGCCAGGGCCCCGTTCTCCGCCAGCTCGGCGCCGACCTGCGGGCCGACGAACTCCACCCGCCGCAGTTCCGCCTCCTGGCCAGCGGCCTTCAGGGCATCGACGACCTTGTTGCTGATCTCGGCGCTGGTCAGCCCCTCGCGCGGCGGCATCCGCACCAGCACGTCATGGGTGGTCCCGAAGTGCTGGACCACGGTGTCGCCGTAGCCGGCCTGTGCCAGCGTGTCGCGCACCGTCTCGGTCTGCATCGGCTGCGGATAGGTCAGCTCGATCAGGGTGCCGCCGGTGAAGTCGATGCCAAAGTGGAAACCCTTGATCAGGATGACGGCAATCGCGAGCAGACTGGTCACCGTCGAAAAGCCGAGCCAGAACCGGCGCAGGCGCATGAAGTCGATCTTCGGGACGGTCTTGAACAGGCGCATTGTGGGTTACCGGGGCGGGGCGGCGGTCAGATGGATAGCGCGGCGACGCGCCGGCGGCCGTAGATCCGGTTGATCAGGGCGCGCGACACCATCACCGCCGTGAACATCGAGGTGAGGATGCCCATGGACAGGGTCACGGCGAAGCCCTTGATCGGGCCGGTGCCGAGGGCGAACAGCAGCACCGAGGCGATCAGCGTGGTGACGTTGGAGTCGAGGATGGTCGCCCAGGCGCGTTCGTAACCGGTATGGATGCTGGCCTGCGGCGTGTTGCCGTTGCGCAGCTCCTCGATGATGCGCTCGTTGATCAGCACGTTGGCATCGACCGCGATGCCGAGCGTCAGGACGATGCCGGCGATGCCCGGCAGGGTCAGGGTCGCCTGGATCAGCGACATGGCGGCGATGATGAACACCAGATTGAGCACCAGGGCGAGATCGGCGGCCAGGCCGAAGGTCCGGTAGTAGAGCAGCATCACCACCAGCACCAGGCCCATGGCGATGCCCACCGACACCATGCCCTTGCGGATGTTGTCCTGGCCGAGGCTCGGCCCGACCGTGCGCTCCTCGACGATCTCGATCGGCGCCGCCAGCGCGCCGGCACGCAGGAGCAGCGCCAGGTTGCGGGCCTCGTGGGTCGAATCGAGGCCGGTAATCTGGAAGTTGCGGCCGAGCTGTTCGCGGATGGTGGCGACGTTGATCACCTCCTCCACGCGCGTCCGCACCTTCCTGACCTCGTCGCCCTCGGTGCGCGTCTCGACCTTGTTCTCGATGAACACCACCGCCATGGGCTTGCCGACGTTGTCCTTGGTGGCGCGCTCGAACAGCGCCCCGCCCTTGCCGTCGAGGCGGATGCTGACATTGGGCGTGCCGTTCTGCTGTTCGAAACCGGAGGCGGCGTCGATGATGTAGTCGCCGGTCAGCATGACCTCCTTCTTGAGCAGCACCGAACCGCCATCGCGACTCTTGTAGAGCCGGGACCCGGGCGGCACCCTGCCGGCCTCGGCCGCGCGCTGGTCGTGCGTCAGATCGACCATGTGGAACTCGAGCGTGGCGGTCGCGCCCAGGATCTCCTTGGCGCGGGCCGTGTCCTGCACGCCCGGCAGCTGCACGACGATGCGGTCCTCGCCCTGCTGCTGGATGACCGGTTCGGCGACGCCGAGCTCGTTGACGCGGTTGCGCAGGGTGGTGAGGTTCTGCTGAATCGCGAATTTCTTGGTCTCGATGAGATGCGTCGCGCGCACGCGCAGGCGCAGATCGACGGCATCGGCGGCAGCGGCCGGAACGATTTCGAGCGCCGGGTACTCCTTGCCGACCAGTTTCTCGCCGGCCAGCCGCTGCGTGCCGTCGGCAAAGTTGACCGTCAACCCGCCGCCCTCGACGCGGGCGATGTTCTTGTAGCGGATCTTCTGCTCGCGGAAGTGCGCGCGCAGGTCGGACACGAAGCGCTCCTCGGCCTGGGTCATGGCCGCCTTGGTGTCGACCGCCAGCAGGAAATGCACGCCGCCGCGCAGGTCGAGGCCGAGGTACATGGGTTTGGCGCCGAGCAGCGACAGCCAGCGCGGCGTCGCCGGCGCCAGGTTCAGGGCGACGACGTACTCGCTGCCCAGACCCTGTCCGACCAGGTCGTTGGCCTTGAGCTGGGACTCGGTGTCGGTGAAGCGGACCAGCAGCGTCTGCCCTTCGATGGCCATCGACCTTGGTGTCAGGCCCGCCTTGTCGAGGATGTCCTTGACCCGCGCCTGGCCGAGCTCACCGATCGGTTCCGGGCCGGTGGCCGAGATTTGCAGGGCCGGGTCCTCGCCATAGACGTTCGGCAGGGCGTAGATGAAGCCGATCACGATCGAGAGCAGGATCGTGACGACCTTCCACGTCGGGGTCTGGTTCATGTCGGCGCGATGAGGGCTGCGGTTACAGGGACTTCAGCGTGCCCTTGGGCAGGACCGCGCCGACTGCCGCCTTCTGCAGCTTCACCTCGACACCCTTGGCGACCTCGACAGACAGAAAGGTCTCGCCGATGTCGGTGATCCGGCCGGCCAGACCGCCGTTGCTGACGATCTCGTCGCCCTTGGCCAGGGCACCGACCATGTTCTGATGCTCCTTCTGCTTCTTCATCTGCGGGCGTATGAGGAAGAAATAGAAGACTGCGAACAGCAGCAGCAGCGGCAGCATCTCAAACAGCAGGCCACCGCCTGCCGGCGATGCGGGCGCCGCCTGGGCGTATGCGTCATCGATGAGAAAACTCATGACCGATCCTGAGCAGGGAGAAAAACGGCGCGCATTATGCCACAGGGACTGCATTTTCGCGTCGCGACAGGAAGTCCGCGGCAAAGGCCGCGAATCGTCCCGCCTCGATGGCGGCGCGGACGTCCCGCATCAGGGTCAGATAATAATGAAGGTTGTGCAGGGTATTGAGGCGCAGGCCCAGGATTTCGTGGTTGCGATCGAGGTGGTGCAGATAGGCGCGCGAGAAGTTGCGGCAGGTGTAGCAGGCGCAGCCCTCGTCGAGCGGTCCGGTGGCGGTACGGTGCTCGCTGTTGCGGATGCGGATCACGCCGGCGGTCGTGAACAGGTGGCCGTTGCGCGCATTGCGGGTCGGCATCACGCAATCGAACATGTCGAAGCCGCGGGCCACCGCCGCAACCAGATCGGCCGGCGTGCCGACCCCCATCAGATAGCGCGGCTGCGACCGCGGCAGCCGCGAGCCGACGTGATCGAGGATGCGCAGCATGTCGGCCTTGGGCTCGCCCACCGACAGCCCGCCGACCGCATAACCATCGAACCCTGTTTCGATCAGTCCGGCGAGAGACTCCGAGCGCAGCGCCTCGTACATGCCGCCCTGGACGATGCCGAACAGCGCCGCCGGCGAGTCGCCGTGGGCGATCTTCGACCGCCGCGCCCAGTCGAGCGACAGCAGCATCGAGACACGGGCCTCGTCCTCGGTCGCCGGATAGGGCGTGCACTCGTCGAAGATCATGACGATATCGCTGCCGAGCGCGCGCTGCACCGCCATTGACTCCTCCGGACCGAGGAAGACCACGTCGCCGTTGATCGGCGAGCGGAAGGTGACGCCGGCCGGGGTGATCCTGCGCATCGCGCCGAGGCTGAATACCTGGAAGCCGCCGGAATCGGTGAGGATCGGCCGCGGCCAGCGCATGAAGCCGTGCAGGCCGCCGTGGGCGGCGATGACCTCCGTCCCCGGCCGCAGCATCAGGTGGAAGGTGTTGCCGAGGATGATCCCGGCATCGAGCGCCAGCAGCTCGTCCGGCCCCAGTGCGCGCACCGCCCCGTGGGTGCCGACCGGCATGAACACCGGTGTCTCGATCGCGCCGCGGCCCAGGTGCAGACGGCCGCGGCGGGCGGCGCCGTCTTCGGCGAGCAGTTCAAAGCGCACGCGAATTCCCCGCCGCCGTGACCAGCATGGCGTCGCCGTAGCTGTAGAAGCGGTAGCGCTGCCGGACCGCATGGCGGTAGGCGTCGAGCACGCGGTCGCGGCCGGCGAAGGCGCAGACCAGCATCAGCAGCGTCGATTCCGGCAGGTGGAAATTGGTCACCATCGCATCGACGACCCGGAAGCGGAAGCCGGGCGTGATGAAGATGTCGGTGTCGCGGGCCACGGGCCGCAGGGTACCGCCCGCGGCGGCGCTCTCCAGGGCGCGGACCGAGGTGGTGCCGACCGCGATCACGCGACCGCCGCGCGCCCGCGCCGCCGCCACGCGCGCGCAGACCTCGTCGCCGACCTCGACGTACTCGCTGTGCATGCGATGGTCCTCGATGCGCTCGGCGCGCACCGGCAGGAAGGTGCCGGCGCCGACGTGCAGGGTCACGAAGGCCGTGGCCAGGCCCCGGGCCGCCATGGCCGCCATGAGCGGCCGGTCGAAGTGCAGGCCGGCGGTGGGCGCGGCGATGGCGCCCGGCTGCCGGCCATAGATGGTCTGGTAGCGCTCCAGGTCCTCGGCCTCGTCGGCGCGGACGATATAGGGTGGCAGCGGCACATGGCCGTCGCGTTCCATGACCGTCCAGGGATCGACCCCCGTCTCGAACTCGACCACGAACAGGTCGTCCGGCCGGCGCTCAACCACGCTGACCACCGCGCCACCGTCCAGGACGAAACGACCGCCGGGCCGCTGCGTGCGCGCCGGCCTGAGGTGAGCGAGCACCCGCCCGCCGTCGAGCACGCGCTCGATGAGCAGTTCCACCCGCCCGCCGGTCGGCCGCCGTCCGTACAGCCGCGCCTTGATCACCCGGGTGTCGTTGAACACCAGAAGGTCCTTCGGATCGAGCAGGTCGGGCAGGTCCGCGAAGCGCCGGTCCACCACCGCCCCGGTTGCGCCATCCAGGCACAGCAGGCGGCTCTCCGAACGCACCGGGGCCGGGCGCTGGGCAATCAGGTAAGTGGGCAGATCGTAATGGAAATCCCGCACACGCATGGCGCGCGGATGTTAGCACGGGCGCGGCAGGCCGCCGGCGATCGGGTAACATTGCACAAGGCGCGATCGAGGGGACCATGACATGACGGACAAACGGGGTACGGGCAGGACGGCGCTCATCACCGGCGCATCCAGTGGCATCGGCCTGGAGCTGGCGCGATTGTTCGCCGGCGACGGCTATCGATTGATCGTGAGCGCGCGGCGGACGGCGGCGCTCGAACAGCTCGCCGCGGAACTGAAAGGGCGTCACGGCACCGAGGTGACGGTCATCGCCCAGGACCTCTCCAGACCCGGCGCCGCTGGCGCGCTGGCGGCGGCGATCGAGGGCGCCGGGCTCACCGTCGACGTGCTGGTCAACAACGCCGGCATCGGCCTCGCCGGCAACCTCGCCGGCAACGACCCGGCGGCGCTCACCGGCATGCTGCAACTCAACGTCGTGGCGCTGACCGAGCTGACCCGCCTGCTGTTGCCGGGCATGCTGCAACGCCGTCAGGGCCGCATCCTCAACGTCGGATCGCTCACCGGCTACCAGCCGGGCGGTCCGGGCATGGCCGCCTATTACGCGAGCAAGGGCTACGTACTGTCGCTGTCGCGGGGACTGGCGCGCGAGTTGCGCGGCAGCGGGGTGACGGTGACGGCACTGTGTCCCGGCACCACCGCGACCGAGTTCGAGCAGACCGCCGGCGCCGTCAAGACGCGCCTGTACCGGATACTGAAGCCGATGAGCGCCGCGGTGGTCGCCCGCGCCGGCTACGAGGCGATGCACCGGGGCGTGGTCAGCTGCGTGCCGGGATGGCTCAACCGCATCCTCGCCTTCGGCGGTGAGCTCCCGCCACGACAGATCGCCATCGAGATCAACCGCTTCCTGCTCGGCGACGCCGGCTGATTCAGCGGCGCGCGCCGGCGGCGTTGCCCGGGTGCGGGCCGTATCCCTTATACTTGCGCCCTCTTCGCGGCCGGGATGGCGGAATCGGCAGACGCGCTGGACTCAAAATCCAGTGAGGCAACCCCTCGTGAGGGTTCGACCCCCTCTCCCGGCACCATCTACGACACAGCGCGCGCGTGAAGGCGGTCGCCGCCGCTCAGACTGAAACGCCGGCCTCGGCGGCACGCAGGCCTTCCAGCGGTTCGCGTTGCAGGGACTGATGCAGACGACCCTCGCGCTGCAACCATGCGATCGCGGCGGCAAGGGAGCTACGCACCGGCCGTGGTCGCAGCCCCAGCTCGCGCTGCGCGCGCGTGCAGTCGAACGTCATCGATGTGCCGGCCAGCCGGACTCCGGCCAGCGAAGCCTTTGGTTGTCGATGCGTCAGGTGGTCAGCCACCAGTTCAGAGCAGAAGGCGACGGCCAGCGCGACCAGGTACGGCACCCGCAGCCGCGGCATGCGCAGCCCGGAGAGATCCTCGAGCATGTCCAGTACCTGCGACAGGCGGAGATTCTCGCCGCCCAGGATGTAGCGTTCGCCGATTTTCCCGCGTTCGGCGGCGAGCAGGTGGCCGGCGGCGACGTCGCGGACGTCGATCATGTTCATCTCGAAATCCAGATAGGCCGGGTTGTCGCCATTGAGGAAGTCGAGCAGCATCCGGGTCGGCGGCGTCAACCTGCGGTCGCCGGGACCGATCGGCAGGGTCGGATTCACGATCACCACGGGCAGGCCGCGATCGGCCGCCATCATCGCCTCCCGCTCGGCCAGGAACTTCGACCGGCAGTAGTCGCCGGGCATGTCCGCGACCGTGCGCCGCACACTCTCGTTGGCGAGCCCTGGGTAGCCGTTGCGCACCCCCTTGAGGATGGACTCGGTAGAGCAATAGACGATCCGGCGCAGCCGGCTCCTCGCTGCGGCGTCGAACACCGTGCACGTCCCGGTATAGTTCGTCGTGTGGAAGGTCCCCTTGTCCGCCGCCCAGAGGTTCGGATTGGCGGCGAGGTGAAACAGATAATCCGCGCCATCCAGTGCGGCACCGACGAGTTGGGCATCGAGGATGCTGCCGTGATACAGGGTGGCACGCCGGTCGTAATCGGGACAGGCGTAGCGGTCGATGATTCGAACCGCGTGCCCGCGATCCAGCAGCAGCCGCACGAGATGCTGGCCGATGAAGCCGCAGCCGCCGGTCACCACCGAGATTGGGCCGCCGCCCGCGGCCGGCCAGTCATCGCCGGCAAGCGGGATTTCGTGCCCACCATGAATGGACGTGTCAAGCATGTTGCACCTCCGGTTCAATCCGGTTGCGGTCGCGCTGAACGGCGCCAGGAACGCCGAGTTCGTCGCACATCGCCGCGAAACGATCCGGTTGCGGGGTCACGTGCGGAACCTTGTGCTGCCGTCCCATCTTGCCCTTGCTGCGCATCCAGGCCTCGAAGGTGCCCGGCCCCACCCAGCACACCCGCGGCCTGCCGATGGCCGAGTCCCCCTGCCGGTGCCCGTCGTAGTCGTAGTTGCTCTCGCGCAGGACACGATCGAGGTGGTTCACGAACCGGGCCGTGAGTCCCGGATCGGGGGTGCCGCGCGCCGCGGTGGTCTCGACCACATAGACATGGTGTCCCGGCTGGCCGGGCTGCTGCGGGAACACAGGGCCGACGGTGAACTCGACGATCACCACTCCGATCTCGCGCGCCGCCGCCTGCACCGCTTCCTCGAGCTCCGCGGCGATGAGGTGTTCGCCGAACGGATTCAGCTTCTGGGTGATGCGGCCGAGGATCAGCAGCCGCGGTGGCCGCACATCGACGAAACGCACCACGTCACCCAGCAGGTACGACCAGAGGCCGGCGCAATTGGACAGCACCAGGGCGTAGTCGACATCGCGCTCGATGTTGCTGGCCCAGTGGCGCACCGGCCGGTCGCTACCCAGTTCGCTCATCGGTACGAACTCGAAGAACAGGCGGTTGTCGCACATCAGCCGCATCCCCTCGCCGTGACCGCGGTCGGCGTAGGCGATGAATCCTTCGCTGGCGGGATAGAGTTCGCGCGTCTCGACCGGCGCGCCGTCCAGATGCGGCGCCAGGCGATCGCGGTAGATGTCCATGGCAACGCCGCCATGGATCAGCAACTGCAGGTCCGGAAACGTAGGACCGGAAACGGCTCCCGTCGCGCGGCGCAGTTCGCGCACGCGGTCGAGCATGAACAGCACCCAGTTGCACATCCCCGACATCATCGTCACCCGCTCGTCGAGCACGAGCCGCGACAGGACGTCGAGTTTCTCGTCCCAGTTGGCGATGCGGGCCTGGTCGGCGGGCGGGAAGATGTTCCGTTTGACCCACGCCGGCGTAAGCATGGTATTGATGCCGCTGACATCGCCGGCAAACACCCCGGGCGCGACCTCTTCCAGCGCCGTGCTGCCACCAAGGATGAAGGACTTGCCGGCCAGGGGCCGGCTTTCCGGACGATGCGCCAGGTGATGCGCCATCAGGTCGAACCCGACCCGCTCGTTGTCCTTGATGATCCGCCGCGTCACCGGAATGTACTTGGTTCGGCCCGTGCTGGTACCGGAGGTCATGGCGAAGAACGGGATGCGGCCGGGCCAGGAGACGTTGTCGAGCCGCGGCCATGCCGGTTGCCAATACTGGCTCCAGAATTCGGCGAACTGGCGGATCGGGACGCGGTCCTGGAAATCGCGGACGCTGCCGATGCCGGCGAAGTCATGGTCGATGCCGAACCGGGTTCCCCTGGCCTGCCGGACCATCTCGAGCAGGACCCGCGCCTGGGCCCGCGCCGGGTCCTGGCGGTCCAGTTTGGCGAGCCGGGTCCTGGCGGCGATGCGAACGAGTGGCGATAGATCCATCGGCCGGTTCCGGTTCATGTCACCGCAGGGTTTCGCGGCAGGCGTCGGCCAGCGCGTTGAGCCCGTCGTCCAGCACCGCGTGCGGGATATTCAGCGGCGGCATGCACTTGACCACTTCATTCATCGGCCCGCAGGTTTCGATGATCAGTCCGCGCCGGAATGCCGCCACGGCAATGCCCTTGGCGACGTTACCGTCGGCACAGCGCAGCCCGGACATCATTCCCCGACCCTCGACGGTCAATCGACCGATCCCGCGGTCGCCGGCGATCGCACTCAACCCGGCACGCAGCCGGTTGGCGGTGGCGCGAACCTCCTCGGCAAAGGTATCGTCGTTCCAGAACAGGCGGAGCGATTCGGCAGCCGTCACGAAGGCATGGTTGTTGCCCCGGAAGGTGCCGTTGTGCTCGCCCGGTTTCCAGCAATCGAGCTCGCGCCGGAACAGGGTCAGGGCCAGCGGCAGACCGAACCCGCTGATCGATTTGGACAGCACGACGATGTCCGGAACGATGCCGGCCGGCTCGAAGCTGAAGAACGTGCCGGTGCGCCCGCAGCCGGCCTGGATGTCGTCGACGATCAGCAGGACGTCCTCAGCCCGACACAATTGCGCGAGCCGCCGCAGCCAGGCCGGGTCCGCGGCGTTGAGACCGCCCTCGCCCTGCACGGTCTCGACGATCACGGCGGCCGGACGCGGCACGCCGCTGCTCGGATCCCGCATGAGCTTCGCCAGATATTCGACGGTATCGACGCCGGGACCGAGATAACCGTCGTAGGGCGCGTGATAGACGCCGTTCAGCAGGATGCCGGCCGCGGCGCGATGATGCCGATTACCGGTGGCCGCCAGCGCCCCCAGTGACACGCCGTGGAAACCGTTGGTGAAGGCGACGACCATTTCCCGGCCGGTGTACTTGCGCGCCAGCTTCAGTGCCGCCTCGACGGCATTGGTACCGGTGGGCCCGGGGAACTGAACGACATAATCGAGGCCGCGCGGCAGCAGGATGAGAGCCTCGAAGGCACGCAGCAGGTCTTCCTTGGCGACCGTATGGAGGTCCAGGCTGTGCGCGATGCCGCCATCGAGCAGATAGCTGATGAGACGGCTGCGCAGCAGGGGATGGTTGTGACCGTAGTTCAGGCTGCCGGCCCCGGCCAGGAAATCGATATAGGCCTTACCGGTCGTGTCGAAAAGATGAGAACCCACGGCCCGGTTGAAAACCACCGGGAAATCGCGGGCATAGGCGCGCACTTCGGATTCCAGCCGCTCGAAGGTACCCACGTCCGCGAGCGGAGCGATCGGCATCGCCGACCACCTGCTCTGGTCCGGAACGGTCTGGGCAACGGCAGCTGGGACTGGCAAGGGTGTAGACGCGCGGCGAACGGGTGCGGCGGATTATTCGCCGCCGACGTTACAAATTGGCGACAGTTGCTACTCCGGTCAACGATGCGCGTTCATGGTCACGGGGATGCAGTACACTCTGCCATCACCTCATTTCCGGAGCAGAACCCATGACCCTGTCCATGTACCAGGCCTCGATCCCCGTCCTCGTCCGCACCCTCACCAACCTGGCCGCCGTCCTCGCCAAGGGCGCCGCCCACGCCGAGGCGAAGGCCTTCGATCCGGCCGTGCTCGTCGGCGCCCGGCTCTATCCCGACATGTTTCCGCTGTCGCGGCAGGTGCAGATCGCGACCGACATGGCCAAGGGCTGCGCCGCCCGCCTGTCGGGGACCGAACCGCCCAAGTACGAGGACAACGAGGCGAGCTTTCCGGAACTGAAGGCGCGCCTCGACAAGACGATCGCCTACCTCAACGGCTTCACGCCGGCGCAGATCGACGGCAGCGAGGAGCGGACCGTCACCGTGCCGGTGCGCAAGGAGACGCTGACCTTCAAGGGCCAGCCCTACCTGCTGCACTACGTCCTGCCGAACGTCTTCTTCCACGTCACCACCGCCTACGCCATCCTCCGCCACAACGGCGTCGAGGTCGGCAAGCGCGACTTCCTCGGCAATCCGTAGGCAGCGGTCGGCCGGGGATGAAGAGCTACCGCCGCGAGCTCTGGTTCCAGACGCCGACCCGCCGCGCCTTCATCAACATCACGCCGCAGGTCGAGGATTGCCTGCGCGCGAGCGGCATAGGCGAGGGACTGGTGCTGGTCAATGCCATGCACATCTCCGCCTCGGTCTTCATCAACGACGACGAGAGCGGCCTTCACCACGATTACGAGGTCTGGCTGGAAAAGCTGGCGCCGCACGAACCGATCGGCCAGTACCGCCACAACGACACCGGCGAGGACAACGCCGACGCCCACATCAAGCGCCAGGTGATGGGCCGCGAGGTGGTGGTGGCGGTGACCGGCGGGCGCCTCGATTTCGGCCCTTGGGAGCAGATTTTCTACGGCGAATTCGACGGCCGGCGGCGCAAGCGCGTGCTGGTCAAGATCATCGGCGACTGATTGACCTCAAGTTCCATCGTCTGCCGGCGCCACCCGTGGATTGATTACCTTTCGTTTTCGGCGGCGGGGAACAGCAGGCGGAAGGTCGTGCCCTTGCCGGCGCCCGACTCGACCAGCAGGTGACCGCCGTGGCGGTGCACGAGGCCGTGGACCACGGCCAGGCCCATGCCGGAGCCACGGCCGGTCTCCTTGGTCGTGAAGAAGGGATCGAAGATCCGGTGCATGATCCCGGCCGGGATGCCGTGGCCGTTGTCACTCACCCGCAGCTCGACGTAGCGGCCCGGGTCGATCAGGGCCCGGCAGGCCGCGCATTCCAGGGGCTGCCACGCGCCGCTCGCCAGCGGCGCGAGCTCGATCTCAATCTGCCCGGACGCACCCACCGCGTCGCGGGCATTGATGATGAGATTGGTCAGCATCTGGTGCAAGTCCACCGCGTCCATGAGGACCGGCCCGACCTCGGGGGCGATACGGGTCGCCAGCGCGATGCTCGACGGGATCGCCGGGCGCAGCATCTTCACCACCTCATGCACCAGGATCTGCGGATCGATGGGCTCGGGGCGCTCGGCGGTGTGCGACCGCGAGAACGCCAGCATCTTCAGGATCAGGTCGCGGGCCCGCTCGCCGGCCTTCTGCACCTCCAGCAGGTACTCGGCGAGCTTGCCCTGCCGGTCCGCCGCGAAGCGCTCGAGCGCCAGCCCGGTGTAGCCGAGGATCGCCGCCAGGATGTTGTTGAAGTCGTGGGCGATACCACCGGTGAGCTGGCCGAGCGCCTCCATCTTCTGCACCTGCTGCAACTGCGCCTGCAGCCGCTCCCGCGCCAGATCCGCCTCGCGCCGCTCGGTGATGTCCTGAATGGTGCCCATAAGGTAATCGATCTGGCCGCGCGCCGCGTAGTGCGGGAAGCCGCGCACTTCCACCCATAGCCGCTTGCCGCTGCGCGTTTGCATTTCGACCGGGATGCTGAACGGCGCACCGGTTTGTTGTGTCTGCCGCAGGCTGTCCAGCACCAGACGGCGTGAATCCGGCAGGTAGAAATCGAGGCCGGTCTCGAGATCCGGCCTGTAGTCGTAGGGCATCTCGACCAGGTCATAGACGCCCTCGGTCCACATGACGGTATTGGTCACCGGATCGGCGCGCCAGCCACCGATCCGGCCGATGGTCTGCGACTGGCGGAGGAAGAAGGTGTTCTCCCGCAGTCGCTCCTCGGCCCGCTTCTGCTCGGTGAGATCGACATGGGTGCCCACCAGCCGTCGAGGATGCAGGGGCCGTCCGTCCGGATCAGCCGCCAAGACTGCCCGCGACAGAATGTTCAAGTAGTGACCGTCCTTGTGCCGCATCCGGTACTCGACCTCAAACTTCCCGACGCTGCCGCCTATGTAGGCGTCCACCAGTCGCAAGGTGGAATCCCTATCGTCAGGGTGAACCAAACGACTCCAGGTGTCGAGATTACTGGCCAACTCGTCAGCGGCGTACCCCAGCATCGATTTCCAGCGCGGCGAGTAATACACCTCATTGGTCTCGAGATTCCAATCCCACAAGCCGTCATTGGCCCCCTGAAGGGCGAATTCCAGGCGCTCACCCACCTCGCGCAGGGACAGTTCGGTTCGCTTGAGGTCAGTGATGTCCTGGACGGTGCCGACCCCGGACAGTGGCGCGCCATCGGGCGCGAACTCGATCCGGGCCCGTTCCCGCACCCATTTCACCTCGCCGCCGGCGACGACCCGGTGCTCGATGTCGTAGGGCGCCCCCTTGAGCGCCGCGGCCCAGGCATCGAGCACGCGCTTGCGGTCCTCGTCATGGACGCCGGCGGCGAATTTCTCGAGATCGAGCGGTTCGTCTGGCGGCAGGCCGAAGATCCGGTAGGTCTCGGCGGACCACTTGAGGACATTGTTCGGCACGTCGAGCAGCCAGCTGCTGGTGTGCGCGACCGCCTGCGCCTGCTCCAGCCAGTCCTGCAGTTGCTTGCGATCGGTGATGTCGTGAACGTGGATGATGCGGGCGGCGCGGCCCTGGAATTCGATGCCGTAGCCCGTCACTTCCACCCAGATCGCACTGCCGTCCTTGCGCCGGTGCCGCCAAGCCGAACAGGAGTACTGCAACGGGTTCTTGCGCACCTCGTCGGCATGCTGCACCAGGGCCGGCAGGTCCTCGGCGAAGTACAGGTCGGCTATTGATAGCGATAGATATTCCTCGCGGCTGTAGCCATAGGTGTCAATCGCGGCTGCGTTCGCGGCCAGCAGCCGGCGGGTCGCGACGTCGTAAACACCCAGGGGCGCCGGGCTGTTGTCGAAGAGGGCCTGATAGTTGGTTTCGGCGCGGTGCATCTCCGCCACCGCCCGTTGCAGGTCGGTGATGTCGCGACCCACCGACAGGAACTCCTGGAGGCGGCCATCGCCATCGAACAACGGCACGTCGGTCCAGCGATACCAGCGGGTGCTGCCGTCGGCATGCGTAACCTGGTGCTCGTAGGCCACCCGGCGGGGATTGCCCGCCAGTTCGCGGTAATACTCGGCGACCGCCTGGCGTTCCGGCTCCGGGACGAACTGCAGCCAATGCTGTCCGAGGAGTTGGTCGCCGGCGTGGCCAAACAGGTTCTGGTACTGCCGATTGGCGAAGGTCAGGGTCGTATCCGGACGCCAGCAGCAGACGGCGTCATCCAGGGCGTCGAATAGCGCCTGGTAACCGGTTCTGGTGCTGAAATCGGAGGATTCGCCGCCGCCGCGGGCGTCCTTGTCGGTGCCCGTGGCAGTCATCGCGGCAGTCGACATCCATGCTTCTGAAGCATCGCCATCGTGAAAGTTTGCACCAACTGGCAGCGATGTCCAACCGGTGGCTATCCGTGCCGACCGCCGGTGGCCGTTCCCGCCCCGATGACCTCGCGGTAGCGCGGGCGGGCGCCGGCCGTAGTTAGGGAAGCTCTGAAAAAGTAGCGAAAAATGTCTGCATCATCGACCCACAGGCATAATTTGTGTGAAAAGCCGGCCCGAAGGCCGGATTTTCATCGCCGTGTTAATGCTGTACTGAGAGCGTTTCGGGAAGCAGCCCGCTGACTGCTGGTTGGTCCGCACGGGCGGCGTCGGATGTTGTCTGAGCGGTTGGAGGGTCTGGCGTTGATAAAGTGCCTTCGTTCCCTGTCTTCCCTGCCGCCCGGCGGTCAACCGGAGCGCTGAGCGCATCCGTACCCGTAGTAGGCTGACAGTTCCGCATCAACCCGCGAGCTCGTGCGCTTGACACCCAACTTGATTCCAGCAGGGGCGGTGCATGTCGCGGCCGGGGTGCTCGCCAACACCCGCGGCGAGGTACTGATCGCGAGGCGTCCCGTGGCATCGCACCTCGGCGGTCTCTGGGAGTTCCCGGGCGGCAAGGTCGAGACGGGGGAAGCGATGCCCGCCGCCCTGGTCCGCGAGCTGCGCGAGGAGCTCGGCGTCGAAATCGGCGCGGCCCGCCCGCTCATCGCCATCGATCACCACTATCCGGACAAGCGGGTGTTCCTCGATGTCTGGCGCGTGATTGACTGGCGCGGCGAACCGCACGGCCGGGAAGGCCAGCCACTCGCCTGGATCGCCCCGCAGGATTTGCCGGGCTACCCGATGCCGGCCGCGGACCGGCCGGTGATCACGGCCCTGCGCCTGCCGCCGCTGTACCTGATCACGCCCGATCCGGGCGCCGACATCGATCCGTTCCTGCGGCGGCTGGAATCATGCCTGGCCGCCGGCGTGCGCTTGCTGCAGCTGCGCGCGAACTCATTGGCCAGCGACGACTATGCGGCACTCGCCGCCAACGTCATCCCGTTGTGCCGCGTGCACGGGTGCCAGGTGTTGTTGAATTCCGAACCGGAACGGGTTGAATCGCTGGGTGGCGATGGCGTGCACCTGAGCAGCGCGCGCCTGCGGGCTGCGGCCGGGCGCCCGCTGCCGGCATCGATGTGGGTCGCCGCCTCCTGTCACGACGCGGACGAGGTTGTACAGGCCGGGCGCATCGGCGCGGACTTCATCGTCCTCGGCCCGGTGCAGGAAACCCATAGCCATGCGGGGATGCCCGCGCTCGGCTGGGAACGCTACGCAGCGCTCGCCGCCGCCGCGCCCATGCCGGTCTATGCATTGGGCGGCATGCAACCGGGTGACATGACGACCGCCTGGGACAACGGCGCGCAAGGACTCGCCATGATCAGCGGCATCTGGAACAGCGACGATCCTCGCTCGGTGTTGCAGTCCTGCGGCGAAGCCTGAGGGCTTCGTCGGAGGCGAATTCCGGAACGCCCGGTCATACGCGGAAGACGCGAATGGCCTGGCGGAATGCGGTGCGGGTCTCCGGATTGCCGTTGGCACCGTAGCGCAGGTCGACATACAGGGCCGTGATATCGAAGATGCGATCGGCGGCGCGCGGGAACCGGCGGGCGGCTCGGGTCGCGAAATCGAACGGTCCTTCGTAAGCGGGACGCGGCAGGCCGGCGCGGGCGAGGCGGGCGCAGAACCGGTCATAGGCGGCGCGCACCGGGTCTCGGCGGCGGCTGGCGGCGAGCAGCATCGAGACCGCGATGGTGGCCATGATCAGGGTCGCGATGGCGGTCAGGCCGATGGTCAGGTTGCTCCAGCGCGCCTCGACACCGAGCCGCGACAGCAGTTCCGACTGGCGGCGGGTGTTGTAACCGATCACCCACAGGTTCCAGCGATTGTTGACCGCATCCACCGTGTCCCGCAGTGTCCTCCAGAGCTGCATCACCGCGGGATTCTGCTCGAGTACGTCGGGAATCCCGGCCAGGGCCGGCGGTATGGCGGTGTCGATGCCGCGCTCGATGCGGCTGGGTGCGACCGCGCCCGTCGGGTCGACTCGGGTCCAGCCGCGGCCCGCGATCCAGACCTCGGTCCAGGCATGGGCGTCGCGCGAACGGACCAGCAGGTAACCACCAACGGGGTTGTACTCGCCGCCCTGGTAGCCGGTGACCACCCGCGCCGGGATGCCGGCGGCGCGCATCAGGATGGTAAATGCGGAGGCGTAGTGCTCACAGAAGCCGCGCCGGGTATTGAACAGGAAATCGTCGACGGTATCGCCCTCGGCGGCGGTCGCGGTCAGGGCATAGAAAAATGGCTGGTCGCGGAAGTGCTGCAGCGCCCGGCGGATGATCTCGTCTGGCGATCGCGACCCCGATCGCCATTGCCGCGCCAGCGCGACGGTACGCGGATGGAAGCCGCCCGGGAGATCAAGCGCCGCTGTCAGATCCTCGTCGTCTGCCTGGACGATGCGGCTGTTCGGGTAGGACTGGGCCGTGTAGCGCAGGCGCTGGGTCACCGGCTTGCGGGCAAGGACGCGCAGATCGCGGGTGACCAGGGAATCCTGCGGATACACCGCCGGCAGTTCGAGCAGGAACAGCCAGCGCTGATTGTGAGGTTCGAGCGTCACCGTGTACTGGTGGCGGTTGCCTTCGGCGTGCAGATTCGGCGGCCACAGCCGCTCGCGGTCCGTCCGTCGCCAGGTGACGCCGTCGGTGTGGGTGAGCACCGGACCGCGCCAGTAACGCTCGGCGGGCGCCGGCGGCGTGCCCACGAACTCGACCCGGAAGGCGGGGGTGTCGGCCAGCGACAGGCTGCTGATGTTCCCGGGCGACATCTCTTCGCTGAGGCCGGTGACCCCGGCATGGGCGTCCTTGGGCAGACCCCAGAGCGGGCCGGGCAGTCGCGGGAACAGCACGAAGGCGGCGAGCGTCAGCGGCAGGGCCTGGGCCAGCATGCGTCCCGACAGGCGCAGCGGCTGCCCGATGGCCAGACCGCCGCCGCCGTCATTGAGGACGATCAGACTGGCGGTGACCAGCCACACGTCGAACACCATCAACAGCGCCGCCGGTATGCCCTGCGTGTAGAAGAAGTTCGTGATCACCAGAAAATAACTGAGGAAGGCGAGCAGATAGCGTTCGCGCTCGCTCTGCATCTCCAGCAGCTTCAGGCCGGAGAGGACGATGAGCAGCGACACACCCGCCTCGCGACCCAGGGTGCGGCCGTACAGGAAATAAATGGCGGCGAAGATGCCGACCGCCATGAAGTTTTTCATGGTGACGAGGAGGCGATGCCGGTGGTCCGGCAGTGGCCAGCCGCGCCAAGCGCCGAGCAGTCGCCAGGCGAGCAACAGCGCAAATCCAGCCGTAACCGGCAGCAGTTGCCGCGGCATGTGCGGGGCTATGCAGGCCGTCAACGCCGCTGCTTGCCAGAGCAGGGCGCGGTTGCGGGCGATGACAAACGGCAGGGTGTTCACGGGGCGGTCGCGGGATCGAAGGTGGCAAGCGTCGCCAGGCAGCGCTCGCGGTGCGTCTCGCCGGTGTCGATCGGCAGCCGCATCCCCGGCATCTCGAGCCCATAGGCCAGGCCCATGCGGTCTGCGGTCAGGACCCATTTGCAGAGCTGCGACAGCCGGGTTTCGAGCGGACCGGCGAGATTCGGGTCGGCCAGCCGCAGCATCAGTTCGCCCCGGCCGCCGCCGGTAAAGCGCTTGACGTGCAGACCCTGTTCCCGGGCGAGGGCCTTCCAGGCGATGTGGCGCGGCGAGTCGCCGGGCCGGTAGTCACGGAACCCGAAAAAGTCATCGGTCCCTTGGCGCGTACCGCTGTCGGCGATCGCGGCCTCATCGGCGAGGGACGGCAGGGGGAGGGCGCCGGCCGGGCGCGGGTAGACCAGACACTGGACCGGTGGCGACCAGTAGGACCAGGCGCGGAACAGGCCCACCGGGAAGGTGGTGGCGATTTCTATCCGGCCGAGCGGAAGGCGCCCGCGGCGTTCGGCGGCCTTCCGGATCTGCAGGACTGAGATCTGGTCGGCATCGGCTCGCACCGTCGCCGGGTGCATGGCCGGCGCGCGCGGCCAGAGCCGCCGTCCCGGTGCCGTCGAGATGGCGAGCGCATGGCGTTGCCGGCTGCCACGGTTGTCGAGGTAGAGATCGAAGATCGCCTCGTGGCCCGCGAACACGGGTGCCGCCTTGCCGCCGCCGCAACGCAGGCCGATGAGATTGCGCCAGGTGTGCAGCATCGCCACCAGCGCCAGACTGCCGAGCAGGAAGGTCAGGAGATAGCCGAGGCTGCTGCCATAGTTGATCGAGCCGAGCAGCATGGTGGCGAGCACCACCGCGAACATGCCGCCGGCCCGGCTCGGGAAGATGTAGACGCGCCGGCGGTCGAGGGTCTGCGGCGCGGCGTGCTCAGGGGATGGGGACATCGTGCAGCAGGCGGACCGCCGTCTCGGACGCGCTCGTCTCGATACCGCGATCGCCGGCCCGAAGCCGGTGACCCACCACGCCCGGCAGGATCGCCTGCACGTCCTCGGGAACCGCGTGATCGCGGCCGGCCAGCAGTGCCCAGGCCTGGGCCGCCCGGCGCAGCCCCAGTCCCGCGCGCGGCGACAGACCGGTGGCATAGAGCGGCGAGCGGCGGGTGAATTCCAGCAGGTCCTGGAGATAGTCGATGAGCGGGTCGGCGACCCGCACGCGGGTGACCTCCTGCTGCAATTCGGCCAGCACCTTGGGCGCCAGCACCGGGTCGAGCGTGGCCAGCATCTCGCGGCGATCGCGGCCCTTGAGCAAGGATCGCTCGGCGGCGCTGTCGGGGTAGCCGAGTTCGATGCGCATCAGGAACCGGTCGAGCTGCGACTCGGGCAGCGGAAAGGTCCCGATCTGGTGCGATGGATTCTGCGTCGCGACCACGAAAAAGGGTTGCGGCAGGGAATGGGAGCGGCCTTCGATGGTGACCTGATTCTCTTCCATGGCCTCGAGCAGGGCGCTCTGGGTGCGCGGCGTGGCGCGGTTGACCTCATCGGCCAGGACCAGCTGGGCGAAGATGGGTCCCGGGTGAAAGCTGAAACGCCCGGTCTCGCGCTCGTACACGGAGACCCCGAGGACATCGGCCGGCAACAGATCGCTGGTGAACTGGATGCGCTGGAACGACAGCCCCAGAAGTCGCGCCAAGACATGCGCCAGCGTGGTCTTGCCGACACCCGGCAGGTCCTCGATCAGCAGATGGCCGCGGGCCAGCAGGCAGGCGAGTGCCAAGCGGATCTCGTGGCCCTTGCCGACCACGACCTCCGCCGCCTTGGCCATCACCATGGTCAGCGCCGCGATCCGATCGTCGGCGACGGTCGCCGGTTGCAGATTGCGTATCATCGGGAGGGTCATTCCAGCCGCGGTTCGAGTCTCAAGCATAGCGGAGCCGTCCTGTACTGGCGAGGCGACAATTGCTACATTTCCGGAAGATCGAAGTCTTGCCGCAAAAAACAACGGCTTGGGGAGGACGGATGGACAACTTCGACTTCGTCGTCATCGGCAGCGGTCCAGCCGGCCAGCGCGGCGCCATCCAGGCCGCCAAGCTCGGCAAGTCGGTAGCCGTCGTCGAACAGCGCACCGCGATCGGCGGCCAGTGCCTGCACGTCGGCACCATTCCCAGCAAGACCTTGCGCGAGGCGGTGCTCTACCTTACCGGCTGGCGGCAGCGCGGGTTCTACGGGCGCAGCTACCGGGTCAAGCAGCGGATCACGGCCGAGGACCTGATGCAACGCCTCGAGATCACCATCCGCCACGAGATCGAGGTCCTCCAGCACAAGCTTTATCGCAACGGCGTCACCCTGCTCGTCGGCGACGCCAGTTTCGTTGACCCGCACACCCTGCGGGTCAATCATGCCGACGGCAGCATCAAGGATTACCGCGGCGACAATATTCTGATTGCGACCGGCACGGTGCCGGTGCATCCGCCGCACATCCCGTTCAACGGCCGCAACATCCTCGACAGCGACGGCATACTGGAAATCAAGCAGCTGCCGCGGACGATGGCGGTGATCGGCGCCGGCGTCATCGGTGCCGAGTACGCGTCCATGTTCAGCGCCATGGACGTCGAAATCACGCTGATCGACGGCCGTCAGGCGATGCTCGATTTCCTCGACCGCGAAATCGTCGACGAGTTCGTGCATAGCATGCGCGACCGCGGCGTCAACATCCGCCTCGGCGACAAGGTCGACGCCATCGACGACCTGGGTCAGCAGGTGCAGCTGCGGCTGGCGAGCGGCAAGCAGGTGCGCGCCGACATGGCGCTCTTCGCCGCCGGCCGCGAAGGCGCGACGCGCACCCTGAAGCTCGAGAATGCGGGCCTCGCGGTCGACAACCGCGGCCGCATCGGTGTCGACGAGAACTACCGGACCAGTGTGGCGCACATCTACGCCGCCGGCGACGTCATAGGCTTTCCCAGTCTGGCGTCGACGTCGATGGAGCAGGGCCGCAATGCTGCCTGCCACGCCTTCGGGGCGCCGACCGCGCGGCGTTTCACCGTGTTCCCCTTCGGTATCTACGCGGTGCCGGAGATGAGCGTGATCGGCAAGACCGAGGAGGAGGTGATCCGCGAGGGCATCCGCCACGAGATCGGCGTGGCCCGCTTCCGCGAGACCTCGCGTGGCCAGATCCTCGGCCTGCGCGAAGGTATCCTCAAGCTGATCTTCGGCACCGACGACCGGCGGTTGCTCGGCGTGCACATCGTCGGCGAGGGGGCGACCGAGCTGATCCACATCGGCCAGGCGGTGCTCGCCTTCGGCGGCACGCTCGATTACTTCGTGGAGACGGTCTTCAACTATCCGACCCTGGCCGAGGCCTACAAGGTCGCGGCCCTCGACGCCTACAACCGCATCCCGGCCTGATTACTTGCCGGCGAGGGTCATCCGTTCGATCAGGACCGGGCCGGTGCGGATCGCGTGGCGGCGGTCGACGTCGGCGCCGATGGCGACGATCGATCGGAACATGTCCCTGAGATTGCCGGCGACGGTCACCTCTTCGACCGGGTGCTGAATCTCGCCGTTTTCCACCCAGAAGCCGCTGGCGCCGCGCGAATAGTCGCCCGACACCAGGTTCACGCCGAAACCCATCAGATCGGTGAGCAGGAAACCGCGGTGCAGGCGCCGGATCATCGCGCCCAGGGCGTCGGTGCCGTGGCCGACGACGAGGTTGGTGATGCCGCTGGCGTTGCCGGTGGTCTTGAGGCCGAGGCGCCGCGCCGAATAACCGCCCAGCACGTAGCTCCGCAGGATGCCGCCGGCGACCAGCGGTCGCTCCACCGGGGCCACGCCATCGTCGTCGAAGGGCCGGCTGCCGAGGCCGCGGGTCAGGAACGGTCGTTCGTCGATGTTCAACCACTCGGGAAAGATCGGCCTGTCGATCTGATCGAGCAGGAACGAGCTGCGGCGGTACAGGTTCGAGCCCGAGACGGCGCTGACGAAATGCCCGAACAGGGTCGCCGCCGCCGGCGCCTCGAACAGGACCGGCACCTCCGCCGTCGCCATCCTGCGGGCCCCCAGCCGGCGCACGGCGCGCGTCGCGGCCTCGCGACCCACCATCGCCGGTGCCGCGAGGTCGGCCGCTGCGCGGGCCACGGTGTAATCGTGATCCTGCTGCATGCCGGTGGTGTCGCGGGCAATGACCGCGCACGACATCCGATGGGCGCTGCTACGCCAGTTCTTGAGAAATCCGTGGCTGTTGCCGTAGGCGTGCAGGCCCGCGGATGCGCGCACGGTCGCTCCTTCCGAGTTCTCAATCCGGGCATCGTGGTCACGGGCCACGGCTTCGCATTCCGTTGCGAGCCGGATCGCTTCTCCGGGTTCGAGGTCCCAGGGATGGAAGAGGTCGAGATCGGGATTGGAGGTGGCCAGCGACTCTGCTTCGACCAGCCCGGCAAAAGGATCCTCGCCGGCATGGCGGGCGATGGCCAGGGCCGCGTCCACGGTGTCGGCGATCGCCCCGACCGACAGGTCGGACGTGCTGGCCGAACCCTTGCGCCGGTCCAGGAACACCGTCACCTGCAGTCCGCGATCGCGGTGATGCTTGAGCAGTTCCAGGTCACCCATCCGCACCGTGACCGACAGTCCGGCACTCGTTCCCAGGGTCGCTTCGGAAGCGGTGGCGCCATGCCGGCGGGCGTGATCGAGGGCGGCGGAGATGGCATCCTGCGACGCCTGCGGCGACAGCAGATCGGATTGCGGCATCGGCCGATTGTACCCCATCGCCACCGGCCGGCTCCGGGTACAATCGGCGCATGGATGTCACACCCATACTCGATCCCCTGAACGATGCGCAGCGCCAGGCCGTGACCGCCGAGCCCGGCCATGTGCTGGTACTCGCCGGGGCCGGCAGCGGCAAGACCCGCGTCCTGACCCACAGGCTGGCCTGGTACGTCGCGACCGGTCAGGCCGCCCCGCAGGGGCTGCTGGCCGTGACCTTTACCAACAAGGCGGCGAGCGAGATGCGCGGCCGCATCGAGCAGCTGTTGCGGCTGCCGGCGGCCGGCATGTGGGTCGGCACCTTTCACGGCCTCGCCCATCGCCTGCTGCGACTGCATCACCGCGAGGCGGGATTGCCCGAGACCTTTCAGATACTGGACGCCGACGACCAGTTGCGCGCCATCAAGCGGGTCATCAAGTCGCTTGGCCTGGACGAGTCGCGCTTCCCCGCCCGCGAGGCGCAATGGTTCATCAATGCCCGCAAGGATGAGGGTTTGCGCGCCCGCCACATCCCCGACCAAGGCGATCCGGTCCTGCGCCAGCTGCTGCAGATCTACGCCGCCTATGAACAACATTGCGATCGCACGGGGGTGGTGGATTTCGCCGAGCTGCTGCTGCGCTCGCTCGAACTGTGGCGCGACAATCGCGCCGTGCTGGATCACTACCGCCGTCGTTTCCGGCACTTGCTGGTCGACGAGTTCCAGGACACCAACGCAATCCAGTACGCCTGGCTCAAGTACCTGGCCGAGGATCGTGCCGCGCCGGATGCGGCGGTCGACACGGACGCGGTGCGCAGCCTGTTCGTGGTCGGCGACGACGATCAGTCGATCTACAGCTGGCGCGGCGCCCAGGTCGAGAACATGCAACGCTTCCGCCGCGATTTCCGCGCGGTGCGCCTGATCAAGCTCGAACAGAATTACCGCTCGACAGGCGCCATCCTGGCCGCCGCCAATGCCCTGATCCGCAACAACCCTGGCCGGCTCGGCAAGGAGCTCTGGACTGATCGCGGCAATGGCGAACCGCTGCGCCTGTACAACGCCTTCAATGACCGCGAGGAGGCGCGTTTCTGCGTCGAGCAGATCGAACGCTGGCAGTCCCAGAATCGCCGGCTGCGCGAGGTGGCGGTGCTGTACCGTACCAGCGCCCAGTCGCGGCTGTTCGAGGATGCGCTGCGCACGGCACGGCTGCCTTACCGCGTCTACGGCGGCTTCCGCTTCTACGAGCGCGCCGAGATCAAGGACGCGCTCGCCTGGCTGCGGCTCGCGTTTTCGCGCGATGACGCCGCCGCCTTCGAGCGGGCGGTGAACCTGCCGCCGCGCGGTGTTGGCGAGCGGAGCCTCGACAGCCTGCGGCACGCCGCCCGTGAGGAGAACGGTTCGCTGTGGCGGGCGGCCCACCGGTTGCTCGCCAACCAGGAATTGAGCGGCCGGACCGCCGGCGCCCTGACGGCGTTCGTGCAGCAGGTCGAAGCCATGGCCCGCGAAATCGAAGGCCTGCCGCTCGGTGAAGCGATGGACGTGGTGATTCGCGGCAGCCGCCTGCCGGAACACTACCGCAAGGAAAAGAACGGTCGCGGCGAGGAGCGGATCGAGAATCTCGATGAACTGGTCACCGCGGCCCGCGAGTATGAGAACAACGCCCGCCACGAAGAAGGCATGACCCCGCTCGCCGCCTTCCTTGCCCATGCGGCGCTTGAGGCCGGGGAAGGACAGGCCGAAGCCCATGAGGACGGCGTCCAGTTGATGACCCTGCATTCGGCCAAGGGGCTCGAATTTCCGCTGGTCTTTCTTGCCGGACTGGAAGAGGGTCTGTTCCCGCACCAGCGCTCGAGCGACGACCCGGCGCAGCTGGAGGAGGAGCGCCGCCTGTGTTACGTCGGTATCACCCGGGCGCGAGAGCGACTGTTCCTGACCTGCGCCGAGAGCCGGCGCCTGCACGGTTCCGACTTCTATCCGCGTCCATCGCGGTTCCTGCAGGAAGTCCCGGGCGATCTGATCGAGGAAGTGCGGCTGGGAGGGAGCGTCTCAATCCCGCGCCGCCATCCGGACCAAGAGTCCGCCACAGACGAGGGCCTGCGTCTGGGCCAGCGCGTCCGTCACGCGACTTTCGGCGAGGGCGTGGTGCTCAATCTCGAGGGCTACGGCCAGCATGCCCGCGTGCAGGTGAACTTCGAGCGCGCCGGGGCGAAATGGCTGATGGCGGCGCTGGCCCATCTTACCGCGGCCTGAATGTCGTGGTTCGCAGCTTCGGCTGGTGTGTCACTGATGAAAAAGGGGCGGTAACCCGAAGGTCGCCGCCCCTTGATTGCAGGTCTGGACGATTGGCGCGAGGGGTTACGCGTCGGGCAACTGGCTACTTTGCGGCCCCGACCATGTAATCGACGGCGGCCTTGACGTCGTCATCCGACAGCGCGGCGTTGCCACCCTTGGGCGGCATCATCCCGGTCTTGCCGGTGAAGCCGGCGATGGCGTGCTGGTAGAGCAGATCATTGCCCTGGGCGATGCGCGGTTCCCAAGCGGCCTTGTCGCCGAGCTTCGGCGCGCCGGCAACGCCGGCGGCGTGGCAGGCCATGCACAGGCCGTCGTAAACCGACTTGCCGTCGGCGGCGACGCTGGCTGTCGAGAACGACAGGGCGCCGGCAATGGCGCCGGCGGTAATCAGAACAGATACCTTGATCTTCATTCGAGACTCTCCGAATCGAGTGGAACGTAGTGTTGAACAACGGCTACTTCGCGGCGCCGACCATGTAATCGACAGCCGCCTTGACGTCGTCATCGGCGAGCGCGGCGTTGCCACCCTTGGGCGGCATCATCCCGGCCTTGCCGGTAAATCCGCCGATGGCGTGCTGGTAGAGCAGGTCGTTACCTTGCGCGATGCGCGGCTCCCAGGCGGCCTTGTCGCCGAACTTCGGCGCCCCGGCAATGCCGGCGGCATGGCAGGCCATGCACAGACCGTCATACACCGACTTGCCCTTGTCGCCGGCTGCCGGCGCGGCATCGGCGGTTGCCGGGGCAGCGGCCGGGGTGGGTTCTGCGGCCGGCGCGGCTTCAGCGGCCGGGGCCGGTTCTGCCGCCGGAGCGGCCGGTGCAACGTCGACCTTGCCCGCCGGCGCCACCCGTTCGGCCACGCCGCCTTGTGCGGCTTCATGTTCCTGTTTCGCGGTCTGGATGGTCTGGCGCGACAGCAGAACGACCACGATAACGGTGATGAAAATGCCCGCAAGTATGGCCATGACCTCGAACGAACTCGCCCCCTTCTGCAGCTTCATAGCGATCCCCCAGTCTGAATTTGTAGGTACAGTCCGCGCAGTATAGCCGCAACTCGTTCGGGCACGAACAGCCCCCGGGGTGACGAGACGGCCCGCCTGCGTTGAAGCGTGTCACGAGCGCAATCGGTTCCGCCTGACATTAGTCAAGGCGCCAGCAACCGCGAGTCGCGGCGGCAGGTCCAGGCCCCGTACGATGGCGTGCCGGCCGCCGCGGCCAGTGGTCAGGGTTGTCCGAAGCGGTTAAGCTTGCACCCGCTGTCCCTGCCGCAGCGCCCGTAGCTCAGTTGGATAGAGTGCTGGCCTCCGAAGCCAGAGGTCGTGGGTTCGAATCCCGCCGGGCGCGCCATCCCATGTTTGTCAGCGGTTACATCAGCGCATGGACGCACGACCACGATGTTGTTGTGGACGCCAGGTCAACCAGTTACAAGGCGTGGGCGGTGCCGCCAGCTGTCATAATTCGGACATAAGACTTTAATAAACTGCCCCGCCTTATGAATGGTCGGTGGCGATCCAGCTGCAGTCGCGGTTTCACGCTGATCGAAGTCATGGTGGTCGTGGTGATCCTGGGCATCCTCGCCGCCATCGCCGTGCCGCGGATTATGAGTCGGCCCGACGAGGCCCGCGTCACCCGCGCCCGTCAGGACATCCGCGGTCTGGAGGCGGCACTCGGCCTCTATCGGTTGGATAATTTCGAGTACCCGACCACGGAACAGGGCCTGGAGGCCTTGATCGCCAAGCCCGCCGACCTGCCGCTGGGCGCGCGCTGGAAGGAGGGCGGCTACCTCGACCGGCTGCCGAAGGATCCCTGGGGCGGGGATTATCGATATCTGCGACCGGGCACACACGGCGACTATGACCTCTACTCCCTTGGCGCCGACCGCGGCGCGGGCGGCGACGGCATCAACGCCGACATCGGCAACTGGGCACTGGACTGACCGCGGGTTCACCCTGCTGGAAGTGATGGTCGTGGTGCTTATCCTGGGCGTCGCTTCAGGCATGGCCGTGCTGTCGATCGGCGATGGCGGGCGCGACGCCCGGCTCGATCGCGAGGCCGAACGGTTGCGCCAGGGCCTGCAACTCGCGTCCGAAGAGGCCATCGTTCGCGGTCGTTCCATCGGCCTTGGCATCAACGGCGACTCCTATGAATATTGCCTGCGCGCGAACGGCGGCTGGCAGCCGCTGTCGCGACCCCTGGACCGCCATCGATTGCCGGCCGGTCTCCGGCTCGAGTTCGCGGCCGGCGGTCCGGAATCTGGCGGTGCGGTGCCGCCGCCTGCGTGTCCCGGCATCGTTTACCGACCGAGCGGCGAGAACGATCCCTTTACCCTGATCCTGACCGACCTCGAATCCGGTGGCAGACGTCAACTCACGGTTACCCTATTCGGGGCACCGACCGCGGTCGCCGGGACATCGCCATGATCCCCCGCCGGGCCAGCGGCTTCACCTTGCTGGAGGTCCTGGTGACGCTGGCGGTCCTGGCCGTCGCCCTCGGTGGCGCCCTGGCTCTCGCCCACCGCCAGCTGTTGGTCGACGCCGAGTTGCGGGATCGGGCGCTGGCCCGGTGGGTCGCATCGAACCGGTTGACCGCCCTGCAGCTTGGAATCGAGGCCGTGGTCTCCGGGGTCGTTCACGGCGAGACCGAGATGGACGGCCGGCCGCTCTCGTGGGCGGCGGCGCAGACTCCGAGCGCGGTTGCATCCGTCGACCGGATCACGGTGACGGTGCGGAGCGGGACCGCCAGCCCGCTCGCCGAGTTGACCGGTTATCGTCTCCTTGCCCGGCAGGCAATTCCATGACGGCACATCGTCCGGCCCGCGGTTTCACCCTGATCGAGGTGCTGGTGGCCATGACCGTGTTCGCGGTGCTGGCGGTCATGGGTTACCGCGGGCTCATGACCGTGCTCGAAGCGCGCGAGCACTCCGACCGGGCCGCGGAACGGCTGCGCACACTCGATCTGGCCTTCTGGCTGCTGGAACGCGATCTCATGCAGGCTTTGGATCGCGGCGTCCGCGATGCCCTCGGGGATCCCGTGCCCGCCTTCCGCGGCGGTGACGGGCGCATCGAGTTTACCAGCATGACGGCAGCGGATGCCGCGCACCCGGCCGGCCGGCCGGTCCGCGTCGACTATCGCTGGGTCGGCGGGAGACTCGAGCGCCGCCGCTGGCCGGTGCTCGACGCGACGCAGGCCAGTACCGTGGAGGGCGCCTTGCTTTTAAACGGGGTGAAGTCGATCAAGGTCGGCTTCCTCGGCCGGGACTGGAGCGCATACTGGCCGGCGCCACAGGCCACCACGGCATTGCCGCGCGCCATGCAGATCAGGCTCGAACTGGACGACGGCGGCCGGTTCGAACGACTGTATGCGTTGCCGGGTGGATGAGTCGATGCGGCGGATGCCAACCGCAAATCGGGGGATGGCGCTGATCGGGGCGCTGGTGGTAGTGGTGCTGGCCACGAGTGCCGCCGTGGCAATGGCCGAGCGCCAGCAGGTCGAACTGCGGCGTGCAGAAAATCTGACTCTGGGCGCGCAGGCCATGCGTCACGTCCAGGGGGTCGAGACCTGGGCGCTGGCGGTGCTGGCGGCCGACGCGCGACGCAACCAGCGGGATGACGCCGGTGATGAATGGGCCCGCCCCTTGCCGCCGACCGCCGTTCCGGGTGGCGAGGTTGCGGGAACGATCGAGGATCTCGGCGGCCGCCTCAATCTCAACGACCTGATCCGCGAGGACGAGCCGGACCCGGCGCAGGTCGAACGTTTGCGCCGGCTGCTCGCGCACCTCGGCCTCAATCCGGCCATGGCCATGGCGGTTGTCGACTGGATCGACAGCGATCTCGACACCTCCGGGCCGGACGGTGCCGAGGACGGTTACTACTCGCGTCTCGACCCGCCCTACCGCAGTGCCAATCGTCCCATGGCGCACGAAGGTGAACTGTCGTTCGTGCGCGGCTTCGACCCGGCGGTGCTGTCGCGCCTGCTGCCGCACGTCTGCGCCGTGCCCGCGGGCAGCGCGATCAACGTCAATCTGGCGACCGGACCGGTACTGGCGAGTCTGGGTCGGGAAACCGAACCTGATGTACTGCAGTCCCTGCTGGCCGGCCGCCCCTACCCGACGGTCGTTGATTTCATCAGCGCGCTGGTCGCGGCCGGGGTCGAGGGATTGGAAGCGGATGGGCTTGCCGTTACCAGCAACCACTTCCGTGTCGCCAGTCATGTTCGCCTGGGTCACGTCTCCCTGCGCGTCGATTCGGATATCGAACGCATCGGCGGCGTGCCGCGGTTGCTGCGCCGGCAGTTTCAGGGTGACGACGATGCCTGAACCCATCGTGGTCATGGCGCAGGGCGACGGTCGCTGGGCCTGGGCCACCGGTCCGACGGCGACCGACGTGGTCACGTCGGGCGGGCTCAAGGACTTGTGCCGGGGCCGGCGGGTGATCCTCCTGCTCCCGGGGACCGAGGTCGCGACCTATGCCGTGCGCGTGCCGGCACGCACCGTTGCCGATCAACGCAAGGCGGCGCGGTATGCGCTCGAGGACCAGTTGGCGCAACGGATCGAAGACCTGCATTTCGCGGTGGGGACGCGCACCGCCGCCGGCGAATTGCCGGTGGCCATCATCAGTCGCGAGCGATTGCACCAGCACCTCGACGCGCTGCGGTCGACCGGGGTCGAGCCCGCGACCGCGGTTCCGGACTTCCTCGCGCTGCCATGGCGCGGCGACGCCGTAAGCCTCTGCCTCGACGGTGGCCTGTACCGGGTGCGCGCCGAACGCGATCGCGGATTCGCCGTCGAATCGCGGTTGCTGCCGGCCACCTTCGGTCCGGCCACGCGGCTGCGTCAGTGGACGCTCGCCGCGGCGGACAATGACGCCGCTGTTGACGCGCGCTTGCGGGCAGCGGGGGCCGAGATCGCGCAAGAAAACGCGCCCGCGACCCTGGCCGCCCTCTGTGCCGCCGGCCTGCGCGACGCCCCACCTTCGATCGACCTGCTGCAAGGCGATTTGCATCCGTCCGCGGCGCGCCTGGCATGGGGGCCGGCCGCGGCATTGCTGGCGCTCGCGGTCGCCGCCCATCTCGGATTCAACTGGCTGGAGTACCAGCGGTTGCGCACCGAAAACGCCAATCTGGCGCAGCGCGTCGAGAAGGCGTTTCATGTGGCCTTTCCCGAGATCCGGCGCATCGTCGATCCGCGCGCGCAGACCGAGCAGCGGCTCGCCGAGTTGCGCGCCGGCGCCGGCCGGCGGCAGGACTTCGTGGAACTCATGGAACGCGCCGCCGGATTGATCGGCAGCGTCGCCGGCGTCGAGATCGATGGACTCAACTACCGCGACGGGGCACTCGAATTGCGCTGCCGGGCGCCGGCCATTGGCACGCTTGAGGAGCTGCGACAGCAGTTGCAGGCGTTGCGGCTGCGGGCCGAGATCGCCACGGCTGAGAGCGGGGCGAACGGCGTCACCGGCCGGATCCTGATCCGCGAGGCCAGTTCGTGAACGGCGCCTGGGCGGCGATGAGCGGCCGCGAGCGGCGGGCGGTACTGCTCGGCATCGGGGCGCTGGCATCGGCCGGAATCTATCTCGGGCTGATCGAGCCGGCAGGCGAGCGGCTGGCGGCGGAGCGGGCGTTGCGCGAATCGCAGTCGGCCCTGCTCGCGATGCTCGATCAGGCGGCGGCCGAGGCGCGGGCGCTGCGCGGAACGTCCGGCGGCGGCCTCGGTGGTCGGGCGCTGCTCGCGGTGTGCGACGAGGCGGCGGGGAAGGCTGGCATACGCGGCGCCATCAGGCGCATTACCCCGGACGGCGAACAACGCGTGCGCCTGAACGTCGACGGTGTTGCCTTTCCCGATCTGATGCGCTGGCTGACTGATCTCCGGCGCAATTACGGCGTCACGGTCGTTGAGATCTCGGTCAGCCGGGCCGGCTCGCCCGGTGCCGTCGAGGCCGGCATTGTCCTCGATGAGTATGGGAGGAAATAACGCCCGCCCGCCGGGACTGGCGCGGGGTCAGTTGCCGTTGTGGAAGGCGAGGAACGCCGCGGCCCCGTCGCGGCCCATGTAACGTTCCAGCATCTTCGGCGCGGTGCGGCGCAGATCGACGGCGATGAGCCCGTCGAGCGCATTGCCGAAATCCGGATCGACGTTGAACCCCAGCACGCGACCGCCCAGGCCGAGATAGTGGCGCAGCAGGATGGGGGCACCGCGGCCGTCGATCTCGCACAGCATCTCGTTCAGAGCGTCGAGGTCCGGTACCACGGCCAGGTCACGGCGGTGCGGCCGCAATTCGCCGCCGCCGCGGAACGGGCGCCGTGGCCTGACGTGGCGGGCCAGCCGACCCTCACGGCAACGGTTGTGCACGTACTCGACCAGCAGCTGCCGCGACAGCGGGTGGTAGTCGTTGCTGATGCTCACCGGTCCGAACAGGTTGCAGTAGCGCGGGTTGGCGACGACAAAACGACCGATGCCCTTCCACAGCGTCAGCAGCGGCGCGTAGCTGCGCTGGTATTCGACCCGAACGAATGAGCGCCCGAGTTCCATGGCCCCCGGCAGCGAGTCGAGCAGCCGGCGGGTGTAGCGGAACAGCGACCGGGTGTAGAGGCCGGCCATGCCATGGTGCCTGAGGATCTCGTCGACCAGCCCGATGCGGTAACCGCCGGCGACCTCGTTGCGGGTCGCGTTCCAGAGTATGAAGTGCAGGTAGTGGTCATCGTAGGCGTCGATGTCGGCCGCCCGGCCGGTACCTTCGCCAACCGCCCGAAAGGTGAGCTCGCGCAGCCGCCCGATCTCGCGCAACAGCCAGGGAATTTGATCGGTGCGGGCGTAGACCACGCGCATCTCGCCGGTTTCGACCAGCAGTTGTGTGCGGGGCAGTGCCTCGATCTCCGCCTTCAGCAGTGCCGGTGCCGGCGCCTCGGCGACGGCCGGCGCCGAGGCGGCGCGGCGGGGACGCCGCGCGCCGCGCACCATCGCACCGCGGATGCCGGCCGTGCCGGTTGCGGCCGCACGGATGTCTTTGCCGCCCAGCAGGTAGGTGCGTACCCGCAGGTAGGAGGTGATCGCCTCGTCATCGCCAATCGCCGCCAGCCGGTCGAAGGCCACCGGGTTGCCGATGCGGATGCGGAGCGGCAGATGCGCGCGGGCGAGCAGCTCGCGCGCGAGCAGCGCCGTGCGCAGGCGCGGATGCAGCATGCCGGCGAGATGGAACAGGGCGCGGTTGTGGCCGTGGAAGAAGACCGGGACGACCGGCGCCCGCGATCGCCTGGCGATGGTGGCGACGCTCGGGTGCCACTTGGGATCGACGATCGACGCCTGCCGCAGGTTGAAGTGCGCCACCTCGCCGGCCGGAAATATCGCCAGCAGGCCGCCCCGTTCGACGTGGCGGATCGCCTCGCGCAGTGGCCGGAGATTGCGGCGCGCGGCCGTCTCGCCGCCAAACGGGTCGACGCGTATGAACAGGTGGGCGATCTCGGCGATGCCGCCGAGCAGATGATTGGCGAGCACCCGCACATCGGACCGGCGTTCACGCAGCAGCGCGGCGATGGCGACGCCCTCGATGGCGCCGAACGGGTGATTGGCGACCACGATGGCCGGGCCGCTGCTCGGCAGGCGGTCGATTTCCTCTGGTTCGACCGTCATACGCACATCGAAGGTTTCGAGTACGCGCCGCAGGAATTCGCGATCATCGTCGATGGGCGGCAGCGCCTGATACAGGCGATCGAGGTGCGACAAGGCCGTTGCCCGGTCGATGACGCCGCTGATGGCCTCGCCCAGTCCACCGAGGAAGCCGGGCTTCATCATGTTCCGGACCGAGAGGTGGCCACGCTGGACGACTGGGACGATGGAGGTTTGCATCGGCCCACGATCTATAGGCCGCGGAGATGACGTTATGGCGTAGGTTGGCTGACAGTTTGGTGACGAAAAAAAAAGCCCGACATCCGTGTCGGGCCGAGACCGGGCAATTCTGCCCGGTATTCACGCTTGGTCGCGTGGGGGGTATCAGGCTTTGCGGCGACGGCCGAGGCCGATCAGACCCACCAGACCGGAGCCCAGCAGCCAGGCGGCGGCGGGGACCGGAACGGGCGAGGCATGGATCAGCTGCAGCTGCCCGCCCTCGACGGTCTGCGGGTTGTCGGTCGCGTAGTGCGCCTGGGTGACGGCGAGGTAGTAGCGATCGTTCGGATTGGTGGAGCCGAAGATCGCCGACACGTCGATGATGCCCGAATTCTCCTCGTCGACGTTGAACGGCGCGGTCGCCGCCAGGCCGATATCGCCGAAGCGCGCCGGATCGGACTTCAGGACCTGGGTCAGCACGTCGTTGACCGGATCGTAGTCGAAGGTCTTGGCGTTGTGCACCGCGTTGCCGGGGTCTTCCTGCAACAGGACGTGGCCGGTCATCGCGTCGACGGTGATGTTGTCGAACATGTTGCCGGCCTCGGTGCCGTCGAGCAGCATGGTGATGGTGCCGCCATTCTCAGGGTGGAGGATGTCACTGAAATTCAGACTCCACAGGCGGCTGCGGCCGATCTGCGAGCCGACGCCATCCTTGTCCGTGTCCAGACGGTCGGTGGTGACGAAGTAGAACCTGTTGTTGGTCAGGGTATCCCAGGCGCCGTCCTCGGGCCGCAGGAATTCCGTCACGCCATTGGCGTCGCTGGTGGCGTCGACGCTGGCGCCGGAGGTGGCCGACACATCGCCCAGGTTGTAGAGGCTGAAGGCGCCGGAGGTGAACGTGGTGGTGCGCGATTCCAGTGAACCGAGGCCGGCCACCTGCACACCGTACAGATTGCCGCCGACCAGGCCGGCCATCTCCACCGCGTTGCCGGTCGTCTGCTTGTTGCCGACGTACATGTAAACCTGCCCGGGTGTGGAGTCGTCCAGACCCATGACGATGGTCTTGTCCTGTGCGTAGGGGCTGGCGACCGAGTTCTCCCAGGAGAACTTGCCGAGGTGGGCGAGCTGATAGGTGGTGCCGGTGGCGACCACGGTACCGTAGGCCTTGCCCTCGGAGCCCGATTCCTCGCCGTTCATGAAGATCATGCCGTTGTAGCCCTTGCCGGTGAGGGCGTTGTAGAAGGCACCGGTCTTGGGCAGATCGGCCGAGCAGAAGCGGTTGAACACCGCGCCGAGGACCGGCGAGTTGTAGCTGCCCGTGCCGGAGTTCCATGTGGCCGTGTTCTGGATGAGGTCGCCGCCGCTGACCACCGACAGATTGCTCTTGTTGATCACCCACTTCGAAACATAGGCACCGCCGTTGCTGGCGCCGGGATTGTGGGCATGCGCCGCGCCGATCGGGGCGGGGGAGGATATTGTGCCGAGGGTGGTCCACTCGTGGTTCATCAGCACGGTGAAGGTGCCATCGCCGTTGTCGTAAGCGCCGAGGCCGTCGGGGATGCCGCCCATGGTATAGCCGCCGATGCTGTCACCGGTCGTCAGGATGGACGTCACGCTGTAGTTGGTGGCGGTGGGTACGACGTACGGCGAGTGCGAGGAACTGGGGCCAGTGGCCGCGTAGGCGTTGCCGGCGAAGGCCAGGGCCATCGCGGACGCCAGCGCTGACTTGGTGAAATTGACGTTACGCACTTGATTAATCCTCCATTCGATGTGGTTGCAAATCTGGGTTGGATGCGAGGTGGCGCCGCGTCGATCCAGCCGATGTTCCGGCGTTGTCTCCCCCGCGACCATCCGGATCGTGCGGACACTCCAGCCTCGGGGCGCATGAGAACCCGCCGTCATGACAGGGGTGTTTATGCCGCGTTAAGGCCGGATGACGATTGCGTGAAATGTCTGCACCGCGACGTGTCACATAATCTTCAGAAAGGTGTAACGCAACGCCGGTAGATTGCACGCTCAGGCGACCCGACCTCAGGGGGAAGCATCATGATCCGCAATCTGATTATCAAGACCGTCGCCCGGCTGGCGCTGCCCGCGCTGCTGGCGATCGCCAGCGCCACGGCGCAGGCGCTGCCCGTGCTGCGTTTCAGCGGCGCGGTCGGCTATGACTACAACGTCGCCGGTGACGACCTGCTCGGCGTCGATGCCGTCCTCACCGGCTTCGAGGACATCATCCCGGTTCCCGAGCTGTCCGGGAGCCTGTTAACCCTCGATGCCCTCTTCGTAAGCTCGATCAACTCCGCCGCAATCACGACCGGCTACTTCACCGGCGTGACCGGTTACGACATCCAGATCTTCGAGGGCGATGGTTCGGGCGGTGTCGGCAGCCTCCTGCTCAGCGGCGACTTCAACGGCCAGCTCGTCATGACCGGCCGCGACGGCCGCAACCGCGGCACCGTGACGGCCATGTTCACGCCCACCGCCGGGTCGTTGCTGGTGTCGTCGCCCGGTGTCTGGAACCTCCTGGCCTTGGAAATCAATCTGACCACCACCTTCGGCGCCACGATGTTCGGCGGCGACTTCAGCGGCGACATTCTGGGCGAGGTCAAGGCCGTGCCCGAACCGTCCACCGCCATGCTGCTCGGCATCGCCCTGCTCACCGGCAGCTTCGGCATGAGCCGCCGCCGCCGACGCCGGTAAACGAATTCACATCAAACCATCACTATTTGACAGGAGCATTTCTCATGTTACGACAAGCATCCACCCTCGCCGCCGCGCTCATGCTGGTCCTGGCGCCCGCCGTCGCCAGCGCCGACGTCGTGAAGCCCTACCTCGCCGTCGACAACCTGGCCGGCGATACTGGTGTTGCCAAGTCCGGCAGCCTGCTGACCATGGACGGTACCGCCTTCACGCTCATTACCACTGGCGCGCCCATCGACATCGCCGATGAGCCCTTCGCCCTCGCCGCCACCTTCGTCAGCGACGACGGCTTCGGCAGTTACACCTTCGGCAGCGGTACGCTCAACATCGGCACGCTGCTGGCGGCGACGTTTTCCAGCCTGACCGTCGAGAGCCTCGGCTTCGGCGTCGGCAACTTCTTCGCCGACCTGACCTACACCGGCGGCAGCATGAAGGGGTCGTACACCAACGGCCGCGTCGAGGGATCGTTCTTCGGTGCCACCACCGACAACTTCAGCGGCAACTTCACGGCCGCCGATCTGACCGCGGTCGCGGTCGGTCAGGTCCAGCCCGTGCCGGTACCGGCCGCCGGCTGGCTGCTGGGGTCCGCGCTGCTGGGTCTGGCAGGTCTGGGCCGCCGCCGCCAAGCGTCGTAAAACCCGAACGCCCTGCGCCTCACGTACCGGGGGCGCAGGGCGGGCAGTACCCCCGAGCACCGGTACACCCGGATACTTCGCAGTTCAGTAATTCCCGGCCGTCCTTACAGCTTATCGATCTGTGTCGCGGCGCCTGGTCCGTGGCATCGACTGCCGCGGCCGCTTGCGCCGGGCACGGGCGGCACCCGTCGCGGTGGCGCCGGTTCCCTGCTTCTTCCAGCCGGCGACCGCCGCCAGGCAGGCCTCGGGCCGGATGCGTTTGAGTCCGAGCGCCCCCGGATAGATCAATCCGCTGCCGCCGTCCAGGGTAATGACCTCGCCCTCGTTCAAGACCTGCTCACCGAAGGCGATGCGGCGCGCGGCCTGATCGATGCGCAAATCGACGCAGCCGACGATGCAGGCCTTGTTCATCTGCCGTGCGACCACTGCCGCATGCGAGGTACGGCCACCGCGGGCGGTCAGCAACCCCTCGGCAAGCGCCAGGGCGGCGACATCCTCGGTCGAGGTCTGGTCGCGAACCAGGATTCCGGACTGGCCGCGTGCGTGCGCGGCCTTGAGGGCGTCGGCGTCGAGGGCGATGACACCGGACGCAATCCCGCTGCTCGCGGCCGTCGCGCTGGCGAGCACGTGCTGATCGCCGGCGACGTCGAGGACCTGTTCGTCGACGGCCGCCAGATCGATGCCGGCGAGGCGGGCGAGCGCCTCCTGCGCATCGATCAACCCCTCGTTGACCAGATCGACGGCGATCCGCAGCGCCGCGAGCGGCGTGCGCTTGCCGGCGCGGGTCTGCAGCAGATAGACGCGGCCGTCCTCGATCGTGAACTCGAAGTCCTGCATGTCGCGGAATTCCGTCTCGAGACGCTGGCGCACGCGCTCGATCTCGGCCCGCGCCGCGGGCAGCAGAGCCGCGAGTGCATCCTGCTGCGAGATGTTCCGGGTGCCGGCGACCACGTCCTCGCCCTGCGCATTCGCCAGGAAATCCATGTACAGCTCGTTGGCGCCGGTCGCCGGGTTGCGGGTGAAGCCGACGCCGGAGCCGGATGTCCCGCCGGCATTGCCGAAGACCATGGCCTGGACGGTGGCGGCGGTT
>Ga0233425_10000635_pt1 | contig 88650 bp, 73 predicted proteins | sample Watercolumn_Towu_2_FD_181712 | JGI IMG/M metagenome (GOLD analysis project Ga0233425, IMG submission 181712) | Freshwater microbial communities from Lake Towuti, South Sulawesi, Indonesia - Watercolumn_Towuti2014_140_MG | ecosystem: Environmental > Aquatic > Freshwater > Lake | place... | reverse complement strand
ACCCGATGCCGGGTGAAGAGAGCGCCATGTGCTTCGTATTACGCGATGGTTGCTAAGCCTTTTGTTTCAATAACAAACCCTGCATTCGGTCGATGGCGCGGGCGATGGCCAGGATTTCCTCGCCGGGTATCTGGCGAATCACTTCCTTGGTTACCGCGTCGACCACCGAAATGACGGTTTTCCCCGTTTCCTTGTCGATCGAGAATTGCAAATTGCGTGCCACCGGCTCGACCGCCTTTTGGACGGCCTCGACGGCGACCTCGACTTGCTCCTCGCTGGGCGGGGGGCTCGGCTTTGCGTCCGGCATGGCTTCGGCCGGCGCTGACGGCTTGGCCGCGGCAGGGCGGGGCGAGGCGACCATCGCCTGGGACGCGTAGGCCGCCAGGTTACCGATCTGTTGTATCGCCATGGTCCACTCCTGGTGTCTGGGTTAAGGGTGCCGGTGTTGCCACCGGCACCCGCCCTCAAACTTGGCCGGAGACTTAGCCGCGGATCAGCGTCAGGACGTTCTGCGGCAGCGCGTTGGCCTGCGCCAGCATCGCCGTGCCGGCCTGCTGCAGGATCTGATTGCGCGTCAGCGAGGCCGTTTCCGCCGCGAAGTCCGCGTCCTGGATCCGGCTGCGGGCGGCCGAGATGTTTTCCGCGGTCGTCTGCAGGTTGGCGATGGCCGAGCTGAAGCGGTTCTGGTAGGCACCCAGATCGCCACGAGAGACGTTGATCTGGCCCAGAGCGGCATCCACCACAGCGATGGCGAGCTGCGCATTCGCGGCGCTGCTGAGGCTGATGCTGGACAGGGACGAGAAGGCGCTGGACTGAGTCGCCGAGGTGAACACGTCGGTGTTCGCGCCGGCCAGGGTGATGGTGCCCTTGCTGCTGCTGAGCGATACCACTCCGCTCTTGATCGATGAATCGTTGCCGCCGCTAGTCAGCGTTACTCCGGAGAAAACACCCGTCCCACCGCCTGTGTTGGCGAAGTCCAGTATGCTGATATCCCGTCCATCGGTCGTCGAAAGCGTCAGACCAGCCTTGGATGAGGTGCTGGTAAAGCTAGCAACTACCCCGGTAGATCCCTGCGCACCATTGATTGCGCCCATCAGTGCAGTGAGATCGGTCGGATCGGCGATCGCTGCGGAGATGGCACTGCCGTTCAGCGTAAAGCTGACAGTACCGGCGACCGAAACGCCACTCAGTGCGGCACTATTCGAAGCTGTGGCGGTTACCCCCACCCCAGATGCGTTGGTGTTGATCGCCGCAGCGATGGCCTTGGCATCCGCGTTGGCGGCATAGCCGAAGGCGGCCGTCGTGCCGCCGTTGAGCGTGGTGATGGTCAGGCCAGCTTCGATGCCGACGGTATTGCCCCCAGTCAGGTCAGCTGCCGCCGCTTTAGTGACGCCGACGCCGCCCGCACCGATCACCGTTCCCAGTCCGAGCAGGATGTTGCTGCCCAGCGCGGTGGCGCGCGAATCGGCGATCGAGTTGACCGAAATCGTCTGGTTGGCGTTGGCGCCGACCTGGAAGGCCTGGCTGGTGAACGAGCCGTCGAGCAGATTGAGGCCGTTGAACTGAGTCTGGCTGGCGACGCGGGTGATTTCCGCCGTCAGCTGAGCGGCTTCCGCGTCGAGCGAGGCGCGGTCGCTGGCGCTGTTGGTGCTGTTGGCCGACTGGATGGCCAGTTCGCGCAGGCGCTGCAGGTTGTTGCCGACTTCGGCGAGCGCGCCTTCGGCCGTCTGGGCCAGCGAGATGCCGTCATTGGCGTTGCGGGCGGCCTGGTTGAGGCCGCGGATCTGCGCGGTCATCCGTTCCGAGATTGCCAGGCCGGCAGCGTCGTCCTTGGCGCTGTTTACGCGCAGGCCGGAGGACAGGCGCTGCAGCGAGGTGGCGAGGGCGTTCTGCGACGTGTTGAGGTTGCGTTGTGCGTTCAGCGACGCGATGTTACTATTGATTACCTGAGGCATGACGTTTCTCCTTGCAAGTTTGAGGGTTCTGACAGCGGGTTTTGCAACCCTTCGCCCCCTGACTCCCGATCCGGCGGGCGATGATGTCGCCGTCAATTGCTATAACGGTTTGCCTCGGGAAAACTTTAGGGCGGAGTCGCAAGGTTCCGCCCTAATTCTTTGTGCGCAAAGCACTTTCCGCGCGACTGCAAAAAATATTCCTCAAGTTCTCTCAGGTCGTGCCGATAACACCTGTAGACGTCTCCTTGCGTCTATTGTTGTGACTCCCTGGAAACGCCGGCAATAGCCGGCGTTTCTTCATTCTGTTCCGTGTTTCATGCTTGGCGCGCTTCCTGCTAGATTGAGCGCCATGAAAACGAATCCGCTGCTGAAGAAGGCGCTGCGCCTGCACAAGGCCGGCGATCTGGCCGGCGCCGTGCGTGACTACCGGAAGATTCTCGAACGGGATCCCCGCCATGCCGAGGCGATGCATCTGCTCGGTCTGGCGATCGGTCAGCAAGGGGAGCAGGAGTAGGCGCTGGAGTGGATCGACAAGGCGCTCGCCCGCGATCCGGTGAATGCGGTGATGCACAAGAACCGCGGCAGCACGCTGGCCCGGCTCGGCCGGCTTGAGGAGGCGGCCGCTGCGCACGCCCGCGCGCTCGAATCGCAACCGGATTTCCTCGACGCGCGCATCGCTCTCGGCGGCGTGCAGACCGACCTGGGCCGCTTCGTGGACGCCCTGGCGACGCTGGACGAGGCCGCGCGCCGCCATCCCCAATCGGCGCCGGCGCATTTCCAGCGCGGCCGCGCCCTGCAGCTGGCGGGAAGGCTGCCGGAGGCGGTCGAGGCCTATTTGCAGACGATCGCGCTCGATGCCGGACTTGCCCAGGCCCACAACAACCTCGGCGTCATCTACGACCAGGCGGGCGAGGATGCGCGCGCCCTGGCATACTTTGAGCACGCCGTGCGCCTGCAACCCGGCTATGTGCATGGCCTGCTCAACCTGGTTGCGGTGATGCTGCGGCTGAAACGCTTCACCGAGGCTGTACCCTACCTGCGGCAATTGCTGAAGCTCGATCCGGGCAATGCCGACGCCTGGAACAAGCTCGGCCTCGCCCTGCACGAGCAGCAGGCCTTCGAGGAGGTCGAGGCCTGCTATCGGCGCGCCGTCGAGTTCGACCCGGCCAACTGCGATGCGCTCATCAATCTCGGCAATCTCCGCCTCGACATGGAGCGCGACGCAGAGGCAGAAGCACTCTATCGCCGCGCCCTGGACGTGGACGGTCGCAGTGTCGAGGCGCTCAACGGCCTGCGCAGCACGCTGGTGAAATCCGGCCGGGACGAGGAGGCGATCGCCATCACCGAGCAGTTGCTGGCCGTCAAGCCGGATCATGCCATCGCGCGCTTCCATCTTTCCTGGATGATGCTCGGCCACGGCCTGTTAGAGGACGGCTTCCGCGAATATGCATGGCGGCCCTCGCGACGGGATCCGGCCGCTCCCCCTGCCGGAATGCAGTGGGCCGAGTCGCTGCCGGAGGACATGCGTGGCCTGCGCGTGCTGTTGTGCAAGGACCAGGGCATCGGCGACGAGATCTTTTTCCTGCGTTTTGCGCCCTGGCTGAAGCGGCGCGGCGCTTGGGTCCGCTACCTGGCGACGCCGAAGATCGCCTCGCTCGTCGCGCGCTCCGGCGTCGTGGACGAGGTGGCGACGGAATACCGCCACGACGCCGGGGTGCACCTGGCGATCAACGTCGGAGACCTGCCGCATCTGCTCGGCCTGCGCGAACTCGCGGAGATCCCACCGCCCATTCCGCTATCGCCGCTGCCGGAGCAGCGGGAACGCGCGCGTCGGCAGCTGGCCGACTTCGGTCCGCCGCCCTACATTGCCGTCACCTGGCGGGCCGGGCGGGACAAGCTGAAATATGTCGGACGCCTGGTGCGATCGCTTTCCAAGGCGCTGACCCTGGAAACCCTGGCCGGATACCTGCCAGGTACGGGAAGCGTGGTGTCCTTGCAGCGGCAGCCGAATGCCGGCGAGGTGGAAAAACTTGCCGGCATTCTTGGCCGGCCGGTGCTGGATCTCGATGCGCTCAACGAGGACCTGGAAGCCATGCTGGGCGTGCTGGCGGAGATCGACGCCTATTACACGGTGAGCAATGCCAACGTGCATCTCCTCGCCGGGCTGAACCGCACGGCGACGGTGTTCGTACCCTTTCCGCCGGAGTGGCGCTGGATGGTTGAGGGAGAGGAGTCGCCCTGGTTTCCCGGCTGCCGCCTCATTCGTCAATCGCGCGACCGCAGCTGGCCGGTGCCACCATGAGGCTCGCCGAGGACGTGTTGCGGGACTGGCAGGAAGCGTTACGTTTGGCGCAGACCGGCCAGGTGGAGGCGGCGCTGGATTGCATGGACAAGGCGCTCGCCGTTGCGCCGGAGCAGGCCGCGCTGTGGGCCGACCGCGGCGGAATCGAGCAACTCGCCGGGTGGCACGAGGCGGCGGAGCACTCCTTGCGCCGGGCGCTCGAACTCGATGCGCGCCAGGCATCGGCCCACCACAATCTCGGCCTGCTGCTGCAAACGCGCGGCGCGGCGGCCGAGTCCCTGCGCCATTTCGAGTCGGCCGTGGCGGCCGAGCCCGCTCGCGCCGCGTTTTGCGCCAGCCTCGGCGGCGCGCGCTTCGCCCTGCAGGACTACGCCGGCGCGGAAGCTGCCTACGTCGCCGCCCTGGAACTCGATGCGGGTGCGGCACGGACGCGCTATAACTTGGCGACCGTTCTGCTCAAGCGGTTCCGTTTCGAGGCGGCGGAGCGGGAGTTGCGCCGCGTCACCGAGGACGATCCGGGTTTCTTCGAGGCCTGGAACAATCTCGGCAACGTGTTGAACAGCCAGGGGCGCCACGAGGAAGCCCTCGCCGCCCACGTGCGGGCCATCGAGCTGCAACCGGCATCGGCGGAAGCCTATGCCAACGCCGGCTTTGACCTGCGGCATCTCGAGCACTACGACGATGCCGAACAGTGCTACCGCAAGGCCATCGCGCTGCAGCCCGACCACGCCAAGGCGCATTTCAACCTGGCCGTTTGCCGGCTGCTGCGCGGCGGCTTCGAGGAAGGGTTCGCGGAGTACGTCTGGCGGGAAGGCCGGACGGCCTCGTCCGTTCCCGAGAGGGGCGATCTGGCCGGACGGCGGATACTGCTGTTGCGTGACCAGGGCATCGGCGATGAACTATTCTTCCTGCGTTTTGCCCCTTGTCTGAAGGCGGCGGGGGCGCATGTCATCTGCCAGGCCAGTCCGAAGCTGGCCCCACTGCTGCGGCGTTGGCCTGTCCTCGATGCCGTAACGACGAACGGCGTGCAGGCGGATGTAACGGTCAGGCTGGGCGATCTGCCGGCCTTCCTGCGGCAAGGGCTGAGGCCCGGCGATTTTCCGGCCGTGCCGCTAGCGGCATTGCCGGAGCGGCGCGAGAATGCGCGTCGCGCCTTGGCCGCTCTCGGCCCGCCGCCCTATGTCGCGGTCACGTGGCGGGCGGGCACATCTCTTGCTGATCAGGTGGGGCGCAGTTAACGCGCGCTGGACAAACAGGTCGGCCACGCCACCTTGGCGCGCCAGCTGCCGCAGGGGACTTTGCTGAGCGTTCAGCGCCTGCCTCGGCCGGGTGAAACCGAAGCGCTGGAACGGGTGAGCGGCCGGCCGGTGGCCGATTTTTCCGGCTGGAACGAGGATCTCGAGGACATGCTGGCTTTGCTCGACTGCGTCGACAACTACCTGGCCGTCAGCAATACCAATACTCACTTGCGCGCCGGGCTGGGCCGGACGGGCACGGTGTTCGTGCCGTTTCCGCCGGAGTGGCGCTGGATGGCGGCAGGCGATGCGTCGCCCTGGTTTCCGGGGTTTCGGATCGTACGGCAGCGCGCGGATGACCGATGGCAAGGCGAAGTTGCCTGACCCCGTGGTATAAGAACTTTTCAATATTTTCGGCAGCAAGGAGCACCCATGATTACCGATCGCATCGATGCCATCACCAAGATTCCGCCTGCTTACCAGAAAGCCGTTCTGCCCGCGCCGAAGAGCGTGAAGATCGAGATTTCGCCGCGCTGCAACTACCGCTGCGGCTTCTGCGCCCTGCGCAATCGCGAGGTGCAGCCGAAGTGGGACATGGACCTCGATCTGTTCAAGCGCGTCACCAAGGAGATGCGCGAGGCCGGAGTCGAGGAGATCGGCGTGTTCTATCTCGGCGAGTCATTCATGGCGCCGAACCTGCTGCTCGACTGCATCAGGTACCTCAAGGGCGAGATCGGCATGCCCTACGTGTTCCTCACCTCCAACGCCTCGATGGCCTTTCCCGAGGCGGTCGAGGCGTGCATGAAGGCCGGCCTCGATTCGCTGAAGTGGTCCTGCAACGCCGCCGACGAAGAGCAGTTCGAGCAGATCATGGGCGTCTCGAAGAAGCTGTTCCATACCGCCTACGAGAACATAAAGTCAGCGTGGGAGATACGGCAGAAGGGCGGCTACAAGACCGGTTTGTACGCCTCCTCCATCCATTACGACGGCGAACAGCTGACGAAAATGGAGCGGTTGATCGCCGAGAAGGTGACGCCCTATGTCGACCAGCACTACTGGCTGCCGCTCTATTCGATGGGGGCCTTCGCGACTCTGCGCGAGGAGGAGCTCGGCTACCGCCCGACCGCAGGCAACCAGGGCCGGCTGGACCAGCTACGCGAGCCGCTGCCCTGCTGGTCGGCCTTCACCGAGGGCCACGTCACGGCCGAGGGCAAGCTCTCCGCCTGTTGCTTCGACGCCACTGCCAATTGGACCATGGGCGACTTGACCAAGCAGTCGTTCATGGAAGCCTGGAACTCGTCCGCCTTCGTCAAGCTGCGCGAGGCGCATTTGCGCCGCGACGTTTCCGGCACGGTGTGCGAGAAATGCATCGCCTACTGATTCGCCGATCGGCAATGAAGTCGTATGCGTAGCATGCATCATGGCAATACGGCGCGCGAGGTGCTGGAGATCGAGGCGCAGGCGCTGCTGGCGGCGCGCGACCGGATCAATGGATCGTTTCACGCCGCCGTCGACCTGATCCGCGAGAAATGCCCGCCCGGCAAGGTGGTGGTGATGGGCGTGGGCAAGTCCGGCCACGTCGGCCACAAGATCGCGGCGACATTGGCCAGCACAGGCACGCCGGCCTTCTTCGTGCATCCGACCGAAGCCGGCCACGGCGACCTCGGCATGCTGACTTCCAGCGACGTCGTGCTCGCCATCTCCTATTCCGGCAAGAGCGACGAGCTGCTGCGCGTGCTGCCCTATCTCAAGCGCAACGCCATCGCTTCCATTGCCATGACCGGAGACGGCCAGTCCCCGCTCGCTCAGCATGCCGATGCGTGGATCGACGGCAGCGTGGCACAGGAAGCCTGCCCGCTTGGTCTGGCGCCGACGGCCAGCACGACCCTGGCGCTGGCCCTGGGGGATGCCCTGGCCATCTGCCTGCTGCGCGAGCGCGGCTTCACGCCGGATGATTTCGCCGCTACGCATCCGCACGGCACGTTGGGCCGCCGCCTGCTGGTGTCGGTGGGCGACATCATGCTGAAAGGCGCCGATCTGCCGAAAGTCAGTCCGCAGACCACGGCGCGAGCCTGCCTGACCGAAATGTCGCGCGGTGCCATCGGCGTTGTCGGCGTCGTCGACGAGACCGATAAACTCATTGGCGTGTTCACAGACGGCGATCTGCGCCGGGTGCTCGACCGCAACGTCGACATCCATGCCACGCCGGTTGAGGCGGTGATGACGCGCTCTCCCATGGCGATGCGGCCGGACCAGCTGGCGGCCGAGGCCGCCGACCTGATGGAGCGGAAAAAGGTCAATGCCATCCTTGTCGTAGACGACAGCGGACACTTGGTGGGCGCCTTCAATATGAGAATTCTTTTGCGTGCAGGAGTGGTGTGATGATCCGGATTTTCATTGGCTACGATCCGCGCGAGGCGGTCGCCTACCATGTCTGCGTAAACAGTCTGATCCGCCGCTCGAGCGTTCCCTTCTCGGTGACGCCACTGGCGCTGCGCAACCTGTCGGGCTACACCGAGCGGCATGCCGACGGCAGCAACCAGTTCATCTACAGCCGCTTTCTGGTGCCGCATTTGAGCGGCTACGAAGGCTGGGCCATCTTCATGGATGGTGACATGCTGCTGCGCGAGGACATCGCCCGGTTGTGGGCGCTGCGCGACGACTCGAAGGCGGTCCTGGTCGTCAAGCACGAATACAGGACGAAGTTGAAGGAAAAGTACCTTGGCGCGAAGAACGAGGACTACCCGCGCAAGAACTGGTCGAGCGTGATCCTGTGGAACTGCGGCCATCCGGCCAACCGCGCGCTTACGCCCGAGTTCATCGAGCAGGCGTCCGGCGCGCAGCTGCATCGCTTTACCTGGCTCGACGACGCGCTCATCGGCGCGCTGCCCATCGAGTGGAACTGGCTGCCCGACGAATTCGGCCCCAACGCGGACGCCAAGCTGCTGCACTGGACCCTGGGCACGCCCTGCTTCCACGAATTCGCCGATGCGCCGATGGCGGCCGAATGGCACCGCGAGCGCATCCTGTCCGAGCACAGCAACCAGCACGAGCTGCCCTGACCGTCACGCCCTGGCGGAGTCGATCCTCTCCCGGAGGGCGAGGGCGGCCGCCGGCATGACGCGCGACCAGTCGCGCGGGGCATGCTGGCGGAACAGGCGCATGCTCGGATACCAGGGCGAATCATTTCGTCCGAGCTGCCAGCGCCAGTCGGGCGCGAAGGGCAGCAACGTCCACACCGGCCTGGCCAGCGCTCCGGCCAGATGCACCACTGAAGTGTCGACGCTGACGATCAAATCGAGATTCATCATTAGAGCGGCGGTGTCGGCGAAATCGCCGATGGCGTCGGTCAGGTCGCGCACGCCGCGCGCCGCCGCTTCCGCCTTGAGCAGCGCGCCGCCGCCCGGCTGCAGGCTGTAGAAGCTGGCACCGCTCACTTCGAAGAGGGGGGCGAAGGCGGCGAGCGGACAGCTGCGGTTGGCGTCGTTCATGTGCTGCGGATTGCCCGACCAGGCGATCCCCACCTTGAAATCTGTGTCCGCGCCCAGGCGTTCCCTCCAGGCGGAGATGTCGCGCGTCTGCGCCGCGAGGTAAGGCACCGCTGCGGGAATAGTGTCTTCGTTCAGCCCGAGGATGCCCGGCAGGCTCAGCAGGGAGACTCGCCATGCCTCAGGATCAGCGGCTGCACCGGCGTTGATATCGCGGAGTTCGGCGATGCCCGCCGCGCTGGCCAGCAGGCGCATCAGGGGCGCCTGGCATTCCAGGATGATGCGCTCCCCTCGCGCGGCGAGCGCCGTGAGCAGCCGCACGAACTGCAGCGTATCGCCGGCGCCCTGTTCAGCCTCGACCACCAACGGCCGGCCCTGCAGCGGTTCGCCCCGCCACCACTGCTTGGATGAATGCATGCCCCAGACGCCCAAGCGCGTGCGCCACTCGTATTCGCGCCAGCCTTCCTCGAAGCGGCCGAGCAGCAGCAGCTGCGTGCCCAGATTGAAGTGCAGGGCAGGGTGGTCGGGCAGAAAGCGAAGTCCGGTGCGATAGCTTTCGCAGGCTTCCTCGGCTCTGCTAAGTTTCTCCAGGGCGACGCCCCGGTCCAGGTGGAGCAGGCCTTCCTCCGGGAAGCGACGAATGGCGTCATCCGCCACGGCCAGCGCTTCGTCGAGGCGGCCGAGGGCGATTTGGCAATCGACGATACCGCCCAGCGCGCGCGGTACTTCCTGCCCGGCTTTTGCCAGGTGCTCAAACAGACCAAGGGCTTCCTCCGGTCGGCCGTTCTGGCGCAGGATGTTCGCCCTGCAAACGAGGGCACGCGGGTGATCCGGCGCCTCGGCCAACACGGCCTCCGCCTCCGTTCGGGCCGCATCCAGGCAGCGCGCCGAGATCAGGATCGAGGCGAGGGCGCAGCGGATTTCATGTTCACCGGGATGCTCCGCGAGCAGTTGCCTGCATAGCAGCTCGGCCTCGGGAAAATTGCCGAGCAGGATGTGCAGGTTGGCCAGCTGGCGCTTGGCGGCGAAATGGCCCGGCAAGCAGGTAAGCGCATGCTCGAGGGCGGCGCGCGCTTCGGTGTGGCGCCGCCCGTCCATGCAGAGAACGCCGAGATTGAAGTGGGCGTTGGCGTGGCCGGGCGCGAGGGCAACGGCGCGTCGCAGCGAGTCCTCGGCTGCGGCAGCGTTGCCTGCGAGACGTTGTGCCTCGCCCAGGTTGGACAGGGCGTCCGGGTAATCCGGTCGTATTGCCAGAGCGCGGAAGAAGCATTCCTGCGCGCCGGCGAGATCGCCTTCGTGCAGCAGCACGGCACCCAGGTTGTTATGACATTCCGCGTCAGCCGGCGTGATGTCTGTCGCGAGTTGAAGATAGCGGCGTGCGCGCTCGAGCAGGCCATGCTGAAGATACAGCGTGCCGAGCAGCCGGTTGGCGTCGGGGTGGCGCGGCTCGCTGGCCAGGCCGCGCAGATAGCCGGTTTCCGCTGTGGAGAAATCGCCCGACTGGTGAGCGCGCAGAGCGTCGACGAGAATGGCATGAACGGAATCGGCCAGCATGGCCCGATTCTACGCCGGGGTTTTTGCCCTAATCAGCGGAAACGACGCGGTTTTTCCCGGCTTTTTTGGCCTGGTACATCGCCGCGTCGGCGCGGGTGATGGCTTCGCTGCGCTGCTCTCCGGCGCGGAAGGCGGTGACGCCGGCGCTGAAGGTGATGAGCAGCTTTTCGTTCCGGTGCAGGAAGAACCGCTTCGTCAGTTCGCGCTGCAGCCGGGTCAGGGCGCTCATGGCGTCGGCGAGCGGCGTGTCGGGCAGGATGATGAGGAACTCCTCGCCGCCATAGCGGGCGAGGGTATCGTGCGGCCGCATGGTCTCGCGGATGACGCGAGCCAGGTGAACGAGGGCGTCGTCGCCCGTCTGGTGGCCGTAGGTGTCGTTGAGCGACTTGAAGTTGTCGACATCGAGCAGGGCAACGCAGATCGGCGTTTGCCTTCGCTGCGCGCGCGCCAACTCGCGATCGAGAGTCTCCTCCAGCCCCTTGCGGTTGAGCGCGCCGGTAAGCTGGTCATGGCGCACCATCTCGCTGGTCTCGGACAGTTCGTTCTGCAGGCGCACGATTTCCTGCTCGGCTTCGGTGACGCGCGCCCGCATTCCGATCAACTCGTCGCGGGAGCGCTGAGCGTTCAGCTGGATGATGCGCGTTTCCCGCATCACCTCTTCGATGACGTCGTTCAGTTCGGCCAGATCGTTGGCGGCGGAGATCTTCTCGGCGCATCTTCCGATCTTGTCGTGATAGTCGCTGGTCGAGGTCGAGAAGCTGGCCAGATGGTCCACGAAGCCGGCCAGCATGGTTTTGAGCCGCTCCTTGGCCTCGTTGAGGTTCTTCTTCAGCGCGCTTTGCCGGTAGATGACCTCTTTCAGGCGCTGGCCGACATCGTCCAGGCGGCGCAGGTTGAGCGGCTGGCCGAAGATGTCCAGCACCATGCCGATCTGTCCCTGCACCCACTTGTCGTCCTCAACCAGTTCGCTGATGTTCTCGATGACGAGCTGCAACAGTTTCTGCAAGGCCGCCTTCAGCTCGGCCTGGTCTTCGGCGACGAAATGCAAGCGGTAGTTGAATTGCTTGAGTTGCCGTGTGAGCAGGCCGAACGCGGCTGCATCACGCGCCTGCCGCACGTTGTTCGCCAGCGTAGTGGCCTCCTCGGCCAGATCCGGCGTGTCGACGAGCAGCATGCTGACGGCGCTCTCGACCAGCTGAGCGATGAGTTCGCGCAGTTCGTCGCCGGGCAGGCGCAATTCCGCGCCGCCCGCGGCGGACGGTGCTGCGGGTGGTGGGCTGTCCGCCCGGTTCAGTGACTCGACGGCCGCTACTTCGTCCGTCAGTGGCGAAGATTCCGCGGCGGCGCCCGACTTCGACCAGGAGCGGAGCAGCGAAACCATCCGTTCGTGAAGGTTGGCCGGATCTGAGCCGGCCGACTTGAGAATATGCTCGATGGCGTCGCGCTTCTTGGCCGGCGTCAGACCGGCATGGCGTCGTTCCATCTGCCCGAGCACGTCTCGAATCAGGTCGGCCCAGTCGAGCGGCTCGGCTTCGAGGGATTTGAGCACGGCCAGCAGCGCGCCAGTCAACCCGGCCCAGTCCTTGCCGCCGATGGCCGCGTCGAGCTGCTGGCCGAAGCGGGCCTGCTCCGGCGTGGCGCGCGGCAGCTTGCCCGCCAGGGCTTTCAGAGCGCGCTCCGGAAATTCCTCGTTGGTCGCCGTGCCGGCGATTTCGTGGTAGAGGATCCGGTAGTTGTCGGGTGTCGGCGGAATGCGCCGCGTCGCCAGCCTGCGCAGGGCTTCCCGTGCGATTTCAGAGGGTTGGGAGATCTCGGCCATGAATGGGGATCCTTCGCCGAGATATAACGGACGCAGTGGGCCGAACTTGAACGCCTTATTCCACCAGTCCGTGCTTCAGCCCGTAATGAGTGAGCTCCGCGTTGTTCTTCAGCTTCATTTTCTCGAGCAGGCGGGCACGGTAGACGCTGACCGTCTTGACGCTGAGCTTGAGTTCCTCGGCGATGTGCGAAAGCGTCTTGCCCGAGGCAATCATGATCAGCGTCTGGTATTCCCGGTCGGAGAGCTTTTCGTGAGGCGGTCGCTCGGAATCGTCGGTGATGGCATTCGCCAGTTCCTCGGCGAGGGAAGGGCTGACGTATTTCTTGCCGCCGGCGACCTGGCGGATGGCCGTCACCAGCAGGTCGGGCGCGCTCTGCTTGGTCAGGTAGCCGGACGCGCCGGCCTTCAGCGCGCGGATGGCGTATTGCTCCTCGGGATGCATGCTGAGCATCAGCACCGGCAGCTTGGGGAATTCCTTCTTCAGCTGCTTCAGAGTGTCGATGCCGTTCTTGTCCGGCATGGAGACATCCATCAGCACGATGTCCCATTCGCCCTGGCGCGCCATCTGCAGGGCCTGCACGCCGTTCCTCGCCTCGCCGGCGACGACGATGTCCTCCGAATCGGACAGGATCTGGCGCAGGCCATGCCGGACGATGGCATGGTCGTCCGCGATCAGGATGCGAATGGGATGGCTCATGGTCTTTGGCTCGCGGTCATTGTTGGATTTCCGGGCGGACTGCGGCATTCGGCCGGTAGGGTGCGCGCAGGATCACGCGGGTTCCCTGGGGCGAATGCTTCGCCAGCTCGAGTGTGCCGCCCAGGCCGAGCATGCGCTCGCGAATGCCGCGCAAGCCGAACGATTTCGACTTGTTGAGGTCCTCGGCCGATATGCCCCGGCCGTTGTCGGCGATTTCGAGCACGAGCTTGCCGTCATCCAGGCCCAGGCGGATGCCGACCCAAGTGGCGTGGGCGTGCTTGGCGACGTTGGTGAGCGCCTCCTGCAGGACGCGGAACAGGGCGAGCGAGGTTTTTTCGTCAGGATCGCAATCATGTTTGATGCCGCTGGTGTCGCAGCCGAGGCCGACGCGCTGGGCGAAGTCGTCGGCCTGGCACTCGATGGCGGCGGCCAGGCCGAAGTCCTTGAGGATGCCCGGGCGCAGTTCCCGCGCGACGCGGCCGGCCATGGCGATGGCCTCGTCGATCAGCCCTTCGATGCCCCTCACCCGCCGACGCAGCTGCAGAGGATCGCCGGGCAGCTTGCTGGAGAGCAGCGAAGCCTCGATCTTGATCGCCACGAGCATGCCGCCGAGTTCGTCGTGAATGTCGCGTGCGATTCGCTCGCGCTCTTCCTCCTTGGCCGCTTCCAGATGGGAGGACAGCTCGGCCAACTGCGCGCGCGATTCTCGCAACTCATTCTCGATCTGCTTGCTCTGGGTGATGTTGGAAACGATGCCCTCCCATTGCACCTCGCCGTTGCTGACTTGCCGCGGCGCCGAGCGCAGGTTGATCCATTTCTCCTGTCCGGAGCCTGCAACGATGCGGCCGTCCCAGTTAACCAGGGACAGGTTCGAGGCGGAAAGGGACAACGCCGCATCGAACGAGGGACGGTCCTCGCCTTGAATGGCGTCGAAGAACAGCCCCGGTTTCGCGGTCAGTTCGTCCGGCGTCAGGCCCAGCAGCGGAACCGAGCCCTCACTGACATAAAGGAAGTGCAACCCTTTCTCCCGGCTTTGCAGAAGCTGAAATACCATGCCGGGGATGTTGGCGACCAGCGAGCGGAAGCGCGCTTCGCTTTCCTGGACGGCGTCGAGGGCGGCGCGGCGCTCCGAGCGGTTTTTCGCCTCGCGCATCTCCCGCTCGACGGCGGGCACGAGCCGGTCGAGCCGGTCCTTCGACAGGTAATCGTGAGCGCCGGCCCGCATGGCGGCAATGGCGGTTTCCTCGTCGATGACGCCGGAAACGATGATGAAGGGCCGATCGAGTTGCAATTCCTGCATCAGCTCCAGCGCGGCCAGCGCGTTGAATCCCGGCATGCTGTGGTCGGAGAGGATGGCGTCCCAGTGCCGCGAGCGCATCGCCTCCCGGGTCGACAACGCATTCTCGACGCGCTGGAAATCGACCTGATAGCCGGCGCGTTTGAAGCAGCCGACCAGAAGGAGGGCGTCGTCCTCGGAATCCTCGATGATCAGGAGGGCGATGGGCGTTCTTGTTTGAGGCAGTGTTTGAGCCATGCTGAACCGGCCGAGCCAATCAGGAGACGTTTACTCTAATCCAAGCCCGCCCGGGCGTGACGGGTCGATCGGCTATAATTTGCCCATGCCGGTTTAGCTCAGCTGGTAGAGCAACCGCCTTGTAAGCGGTAGGTCATCCGTTCGAGTCGGATAACCGGCACCACGCGTGTCCAACCGATATTACTGCGCTTTGGCTGCATCGAGCCCGCCGAATCTCTCGTAATAATAGGGGGCGGCTTCCGGCAGACGCCCGCTTGCCGTTTCCAGAACGGCCATCAGATGGTTCTCGGCCTCCTGCTGCATGAGGATATACAACTCGCGGCAGAGTTGTCGGGCAGTGTTGCCGGGCCAGTCCTGTGGCAGCAGCTGATCGGGCAGTTGCGGATCGCGCAAGAGGGTGCGACGGAACTCGTGCATGAGCAGCGTGCGCACGACGAAGCATTGCTCAGGGTCGAGTTCCTTGCTGCTCTTGAGTGATTTGAGCAGAGGACGGAAGCGATTCAGGAAGCGCAGATACTCCTGCGAGATCAGCTCCAGGTTCCAGCATTCGCGCACCAGGTCCTGCGTCGGTTTGTTCACCAGCGCCCCAAGGTTTTTCGCCCGCAGGACCACCACCCTGTCTGCAACGTCATTGCTTTGCAGGATATCCATCAGCGGCTCCAGGCTTGCCGATGGATGGGCGAGAACGCCGGGGGCGATCTGGCCGAAGCCCTCCCATTGCAGTTCGCGGCGCATTTCCTCCCGTTGCGCTGGAGTGAGCATGCTGCCGGCCGTTAACACGAACAGCCAATCGCCCTCCCAGTGCGTTTTTTGCTGGAAATAGATGCGCCGATAGGCATGCTCGAAGCGGCGCCTGCCAGTGGCCGTGAGGCCGTAGTAGCTGCAGCGACCGATGTGCTCGGACTCCAGCCAGCTGTCCTTGGACAGCCGGAACACGCTGGTCCGCACAAGCCGGTCATTGATGCCGAGCGGCTTGACGAGGTTGATGAAGCTGCCCAACCACACCGAGCCGCCGTGCGGCGCGATCATGTCGCCGTAGATGGTAATGATCAGCGAGTTGGCGCGCACCGGGCTTTCCCGCAGGAAATCCTCGATCCATTGGCTGACGAAGCGGCTTTTCATGACGTCTGTTCTGTGGGCCGGCGGGGATCCGGCAAATGGCATAATGATACCAGTACGATCCCGACCTAGTCATATGTGAATCGGAATCCGGTATTCATTGACGCTGGACGCGGCGTTAGGATAAAATTCGCTTTGAAATCACTCTGACGCGGGGTGGAGCAGTCTGGCAGCTCGTCGGGCTCATAACCCGAAGGTCGCAAGTTCAAATCTTGCCCCCGCAACCAAACAAAACAAGGGCTTGCAGCGATGCAAGCCCTTTTTTCAATCCCCCGATCACGGGGCGCATGGACTCAGTCGAGTTTCTTCAGGTAATCCTTGGTGAAGATCTTGTCCGGCAGGTCACGAAGCTTCATCGTCGAATACTCCAGCACCGACTTTTCGCCCTGGCGCAGGGCATCTTCCATGACCAGCCGGGTCGGCCGTGGGCTGCCCACCATGGGCTGAAAGTTTTCGTACCGGCACGTCTTTAGCAATCGGTTGGAAAGCGAATAGAACTCGGCCTTGTGCGGCGATGAGTTGCTCTGCTTTACCCAGTACAGAACACGCTGATAGGTGATGGAGCGGTCGATCGCGGTCAATTCGAGCACGTGATGCGGCTCGCCGTCGATCAATTCCGTACGCAGCATCCTGGGCGTGTAGTCGCCGGCAAAATTGGCCCGAGCCAGGTCGCCGTTGGATACCTGCCCTGTCAATCGCTGGGCAAGCGAAAGCCTGACAGGCTGGGAGACGTTCGGCAGGAACAACCACAGATCACGTCCTTTCATCAGCAGTATCTGACCGCGCTCCGACGCCGGCTCCGTCGTCATCACAATGGTGTTCTCGTTGCCCTTCGATAGCACGCGAAACTTGCGGTATTCACTTTCCTCGCCCTGGCGGCTGGTGGTGATGGCAATCTCGACCTGAAATCCTTCTTGCGGAAAGCGGATTTGGTCCGCTTTTTCCACTATACTGACGGCATTGGCATCTTCACCGCGAGCAGACGGGGGATCGTTGGCGCCATACGCAATGGAATATATCGACAGGACGACGAGCGGGATAAGGTGCCTGACCCGGGCAATAAGGTGCGGTATCCTCATAGTCGGTTGCTCCATGGATATGAGTACAATCGCCGTGTTCTCGAGGGCTCCTGACCCAGAATGAGCGTCGTTCGCGTCGAACACGTCAATAAAGATTATCTGCTTGGCGGGCAGAAAGTCCAAGCCTTAAAAGATATTTCACTCTCAATCGAGCCCGGCGTGTTCATGGCCATCGCCGGCCCCTCCGGTAGCGGCAAGACCACGCTCCTCAACCTGATCGGCTGCATCGATACCCCCTCCAGCGGCAAGATCTACATCAACGACCAGGACGTCACGGACAAGTCCCAGGATCAGTTGGCCGACCTGCGCGCGCGGACCATCGGATTCATCTTCCAGACGTTCAACCTGCTGCCGGTCCTGTCCGCCGCGGAGAACGTCGAGTACCCGCTGCTCCAGCGCAACGACGTCAGCGCGGCTGAGCGCAAGCGGCGCGCCGCCTATTTCCTAGAGGTGGTCGGCCTGAGCCAGTACGGCGGTCACCGTCCCAACCAATTGAGCGGCGGCCAACGACAGCGCGTCGCCATTGCACGTGCCCTGGCGATTCAGCCCTCCATCGTGCTGGCCGACGAACCGACGGCCAACCTCGACCGGGTGACCGGACAGGAAATCCTCATCCTGATGAAAGAAATCAACCGGCACCTCAACACGACGTTCATCTTCTCGACGCACGACCGGCGCGTCATGGCGATGGCCGACCGCTTGGTTAAGGTCGAGGACGGGACCATCTCGATGCTGGCGGTGAGGGTGAAGGACAGGTGGACCACGGTGCGCGCGCGCCGCCCTAAGGATGGGTTGGAGCCGGCAAAGGGGGAGGGATGATGCGACACGATCTGAATGTTTTTGCCGGCAGGCCGCTCATTGTCTGTCTTGGAGTCCTGATCGGCATGTCCGGTGCGCTGGCGGATACGCTGACTCCGACGAAGCGCGAAGCGCCGAAGGTGCTGGCCGCCAAGGGGGATGAAGAAGGCGCGAAAGCGCGCGACGCGCTTTTCGATGACGACGATGCGCCGCCAAAGGCCAGCGCAACGGACGGTGCGAAGAAGGAAGCTTCCGCCAAGGAGGGCGGATCGTTCTCCGGCCTGAAAGGTTTCGTCCAATTCGAAGTGGCGCGCAGCATCACGGCGCCGGCGCGCTGGAACAAGCTGCTGACGCGCGTCGAACTGGGCGGGCAGGGCGATCTGGGCGGCGGCGTGAAGTACAAGATCGGCGCCCGGGCCGATTACGACGCGACGTATAGCCTGTTCGACAAGAACTATCCTTCGGATGTCAGACGCGATCAGCGCTTTAATCTGACGCTGCGCGAGAACTACATCGATTTTGGCGCCGGCGGCTGGGACTTCAGGCTCGGCCGACAGCACGTCGTATGGGGCGAGATGGTCGGCCTGTTCTTTGCCGATGTCGTATCGGCCGTGGACTCGCGCGAATTCATCCTGCCCGAATTCGACATCATGCGCATTCCCCAATGGGCCGTTCGCGCGGAATATTTCAAGGACGATTTCCACGCTGAACTGCTCTGGGTGCCCGTCGCCAGCTACGACGAGATCGGCAAGCCCGGCGCCGAATTTTTCCCCGGCGCACCGCCCGCGCCGGCTGGCTATGGCGTACTGTATCGTCACGAGTCGCGGCCGGCGCGAAACCTGTCGAACACCAACTACGGCCTGCGCGTAACTACGCTGAAGAACGGCTGGGACATGTCCGCCTTCTATTACGGCAGCATGGCTAATACGCCGACGTTCTACCGGCAGATCGTTGCCGCCCCCCAAACCTTCGTCTATCAGGCGCGGCACGATCGCATCCATCAGGCCGGCGGGACGGTGGCCAAGGATTTCGGCGCCGCCGTGTTTAAGGGCGAGGCCGTGTATACCCACGGCCGGCGCTTCAACGTTTCGCGCCTGACGGACGACAACGGCGTGGTGCAGCAGAACACACTCGACTGGGCGCTGGGGCTCGATTTCCCGCTGCCCAGCGACACTCGCCTGAACCTGCAGATATTTCAGCGCGTGTTCTTTGGCTACGATTCGGACATCTATTCCGACAGGCGCGAGAGCGGCTACAGCGTGCTGCTCAACAGGAAATTCACCAGCCGGTGGGAAGCCGAGGCCCTCTGGATTTCCAGTTTCAATCGTACCGACTGGCTGTTCCGCCCGCGGATGGCGTGGACCTTTGAGAAGAACTGGAGGCTCGCCGTCGGCGTCGACATCTTCAAGGGACCGCCGCTCGGCATGTTCGGGCGCTTCGACAACCGCGATCGCATTTACTCGGAGATCCGGCACACCTTCTAGGCGACGACCATGCAGGCTGCGGTTACCGACGATTCCGTCACGCCCTATTTCATCTTCAGGCAAGTGGTGCCGGGGGCGGATCGTCCCGATTGGGGCAAGATCATGGCGCTGCGTTACGAGGTGTATTGCCTCGAATGCGGCTACTTGCCGCCCGAGCAGTTCCAGAACGGGCTCGAGACCGACGAGTACGACGGTTGTTCGGCGCATTTCACCGCGCACAATCTCAGCGACGAGATTGTTGGAACCCTGCGCATCGTTCAACCTCCGGAAGCGCTTTGTTTTCCCTTTGAGGACCATTGCAAGGTGATCAATGCGGGTTTCGTCCTTCCGCCGAAGAAAGAATGTGGCGAGATCTCAAGGCTGGTGGTTCGCAAGAGCTATCGCCGGCGTTCCGGCGATACCATGGCCGGTGTCTCGGAGTCTTTTCTCTCGGATCCCGCGCCCAACGTCATCCAGCATGCCGACAACCAGGAACGCCGCAGCAACAGCCCGCAAATACTGCTTGGGCTTTACCGGCAGGCCTATCAGTACAGCCTGAAGACCGGTGTTCGCTACTGGTATGCCGCGATGGAGAAGTCGCTGGCGCGCACACTGGCGCGCTTCGATTTCGTGTTTACGCCCATCGGCATGGAAACCGATTACTACGGGCCGGTCACGCCGTATATTGCCGATCTGCGCGAACTCGAGGTTCGGTTGGGGGAATCCAACCCGGAACTGCTGGCGTGGATGAGCGGCGCCCTGAGTGCCCCCGCGGCAGGCGCCGAGTAAATTTCAGGCTTCTTCTCCTGTCATGATCTGTCCGCACGGCGGATGGCGGCCGCCTGTCGTCGGCGCAGGGTATGCAACACGGGAAAGGCGAGTGGTTTTGTGAGACACTGCCGATCATGCGTGAAATAGTCCCTTGACGGCATCTCGGGCATCTGTCCCGCGCAGGACGGTTGGGAAAGGAGTGACGCCATGATCCCCCAGGCAGTGAACACAGCGGGTTCGCCGGATCCGGTCACTCCTTTTTTCACCTTTCAGCGGGTTCGCCCGGGCATCGACCATGTCGAGCTCGAACAGATCATGGCGCTGCGCTACGACATCTATTGCCTCGAATGTGGTTTCCTGCCGGCCGACCGGTACGATAACGGGCTGGAGTCGGACGAATACGACGATTGCTCCGCCCACTTCGCGGCGCACAACCTGAGAGATGAAATCGTCGGCACGCTGCGGCTTGTCCGCCCGGGCGCTTCGCAGGGTTTTCCCTTCGAGCAGCACTGCCGTTCCATCTACCAGGAGATTGAGCTGCCCACGAAGGAGGCGTGCGGCGAAGTATCCCGGCTCGTCGTGCGCAAGGACTACCGGCGGCGCACTGGGGATTCGCTGACGGGCATAGCGGATCGCGTCGAAACGCGGCGGCACTCGGCCAGAAGCGATGAACACAGCGATCGCCGCAGCAGTGGCCCGCAGATCCTGCTCGGCCTCTACCGCGAGATGTATCGGTACAGCCTTCAGACCGGCATCCGCTACTGGTATGCCGCGATGGAGAAGTCTCTGGCGCGCACGCTGGCGCGCTTCGATTTCGTGTTTACCCCGATCGGCATGGAAACCGACTACTACGGTCCGGTCACGCCCTACATTGCCGACTTGCGCGAGCTTGAGGTCCGGGTGGGGAAATCGAATCCGGAATTGCTTGAGTGGATGCGCGGTCCTCCCTCCCCGTTGAATTCTCTAAAGTCTTAATAAACGGCACCCTACGAAATTTTCCTGCGCACTTACTGCAAGTTCGCGCAGGCGATTTCGTTTTGCACTGACGAAAAAAAGTTTGATTTTTTGCGAATTGTGAGAAACTAAAAAAAGAAAGGTGTGTATTCATGCCTTGACTGTCATACACCGTGTTTGTATCGCCCTGTGATCAAAAAAGACAGGGCGCAATCGGGAAGGTGAACGAGATGCATCGAGGGGAGATCGCCGCGGCGCTGGCACAGGATCATGATGAACAGCGCTCCCATTTCACCTTCCAGCAACTGCAGTCCGGCGTCCACGATGCCGAGCTGAAACGGATTCTCGCCTTGCGCTACGAGGTGTATTGCCTCGAATGCGGTTTCATCCCGCCCGGGCAGTGCCGCGACAAGCTGGAGTCCGACGAATTCGACGCCCATTCCGTGCATTTCTCCGCGCACAACCTGCAGGACGAGGTGGTCGGTTCGCTCCGGCTCGTGCGGTCGTCGCCGGTGAAGGGATTTCCCTTCGAGCGCTATTGCACCTCGCTTCATGGCGACATTACCCAGCCGCGTGCGGAAGAGTGTGGAGAGGTTTCACGGCTTGTCGTGCGCAGGGAATATCGCCGTCGGATGGGGGATTTTCTCGCCGGCATCACGGATTGCGCAGACCGGCGGCATCGGAACGCGGATCGATCTGCCGACCGGCGCAGCAGGGGACCCCAGATCCTGCTCGGCTTGTATCGGGAGATCTACCAGTACAGCGTTCAGTCTGGGGTCCGCTACTTGTATGCCGCCATGGAGAAATCCCTCGCCCGTGCCTTGGCGCGCTACGAATTCATCTTCACGCCGATCGGTCTGGAAACGGATTATTTCGGACGCGTGACCCCTTACATGATCGATCTGCGCGAACTCGAGGCGCGCGTCGGCGCATTGAATCCCGTCTTGATGGACTGGCTCAGGGAAGACCTGCCTTCCTGGCATTGATTTCCGCACGAAATGAATCCGGCATTGGCCAGGCTGACCAGGCGCCTGATCCGCTGGCAGTTGGAAAAAACCACGCCTGAAAAACTCCTGCGTGCCGGCGAACGCAAGCTGCTGCCGGCCTTTCGGCGCGCCGCCGAGCGTTCTTCCGCTTACCGCACGCTGCTGGCCGAGTCCTCCGTCGATCCGCGAGCGATCCGCTCCACGGCTGAGTTCGTCGCGCGCTGCCCGATTCTCGAGAAGTCGAATACCTTCCGTCGGTTTCCCCTTGCCGAGCTGATCTCGCGGGACGTGGCGCGGGAAAGCCTGGCTTCGGTGCTGACCAGTTCGGGCCACGGCGGCGGTGGTTTTGCCCTCGGATTGTCCACGCGCAAGCAGATGCGCGCCACGCCGTTCGACATCGACCTCGGACTCGATCTGGCATTCGACATCGATAGACATCGCACGCTGCTGATCAACTGCCTGCCGATGGGCGTCACCTTCCAGTCGGATACGGTCTGCGTGGCCAATGTCAGCGTGCGCGAGGACATGGCCTGCGCTATCGTCGAGCAGGCTGGCGACTTGTTCGACCAGATCGTCCTGTGCGGCGATCCGCTGTTCCTCAAGCGCCTCTGCGATTATTCGGAATCCCGCGGCATGGACTGGCGCCGCCGGCGCATGCATGTCATCGTCGGCGAGGAAACCTTCGGCGAATCCTTCCGGGATTACCTGGCGGCCGTCCTGCATGTCGATCCGGACGCAAAGGAGGGTGGCCTGATCGGCAGTTCCATGGGCGTCGGCGAGCTCGGTCTCAACCTTTTCAACGAGACGCGCGAAACCATCGCCCTGCGCCGGGCCTGCGCACACGATCGGAGCAACCTGATCCGCTTGCTTGGCCACGAGGGCGATGCCGGCAGCCTGCCCACCTTCATGGTTTTCAATCCCCTGCGAACCTTCGTCGAGATTCTCGATCCGGATGCGCATGGCTGCGGCGACCTGGTCGTGTCCATGCTCAACCCGACCACGGTCGTTCCGCTCATGCGTTACAAGACCGGCGATCGGGCCACGCTGGTCGATCCCGTCCGCGTGGCCTCGGTTCTTGGCGAAGAAAGACGCATGCCGTTTCCCGTGATTGCCCTGCAGGGGCGCGCCAAGGACATCCTTTCTCCCGGCGTGCATGTCGACATGTTCAAGGACGCGCTTTATCGACGCAGGGACATCGCGCGCGAACTGACCGGGGCCTTCCGTTTGTCGCGGACCCCGGATGTGTGGAAGTGGGAATTGCAGCTCATTCGGGAATGCACGGCTGATCCGGAAAAACTGGCCGCCTTGCTCAAGGACGACATACCGGAGTTATCCGGGGCGGGGCGGGTTGCAGTGCTTTGTCATCCATTCCATGGCTTTCCCTATGCCATGACGCTCGACTATGAGCGCAAGTTCATCTATTGGGCCGGCTAGGGGCTGACGTAGCCGATAAGTTTCCGCAGACAGGGCGGGACTTCATCCCGGTTGGCCCCTGGGAGGAAGCTATCCTTTTGATCTTCCTATTGTTCATCCGATTTTCGAACAACTCCGCCCGGTCTTGGTCGCTCGGTTTTACATACGCCGCAGTCGCAGGGCAATACCTGTATCCGACTGAGTATAAAGAGAATATTTTCAGAATGGGTGGCTTTTAGGGGGGCACGAGAGGTCGGCTATGAAAAATCCTCGATATGTTTGTCGAATAATTTTACATTTCCGCAAATGCGCACATGGTCGTTTCTGAGTATGTACATGAAATTAAATGAAATCTGACCTTTGGCACAGGTATTGCTAAAAGGGGGATGAAAGTTGTAAATCAGACGGGCTTGGGACGATTCGAAACTAGCCTGGATCACATAAGGAGATGGAAATGAAAACAAAACTGAAATCGCTGCTTGCCGGCCTTTTGGTTGTCGCGTCCGGGTATTCGTTGCAAGCCAATGCGCTTCCCAACGAAACCTTCAGCTTCCACCAGCATACCGGCTTCGTTGTCGATCCGGGCTGGCTGATGAGCACGACAGGGGCCAACAACATCGGCTGGTATCAGTATGCCTCGACCCCGAATCCTCCTCCCGGCGAGTACAACACCATTGCTTGGGGTGTCCCGGTTACCAACAGCGGTGGCGGTCTGCTCGCGTCCGATCCCTTCGTTCCTTCGCTGAACGATCCGATGCGTGATCTGAGCGGTCTGCGGGTGATCGGTTATCAAGGCACCTTCAGCACCGGCGCGACGATCTGGGGTGAGCAAACCCATTGGGGCAACTGGGCGACAATATCCACGATCTATCACCAGAACCGGCCGATCTATTTTACCGCCGCGACGCTGTTGTCCGCCGTGGTCTTCTCCGATCTGATTATCGACCATAGCCCTGAAGGAGATATCTTCGGCTCGCCGAACGGCATTCCGATCGGTTTCCGCGAAACGTTCAATGCGCTGCCTTGCTTGCCCGAGGGCAATCCCAATGGGAGCGTATGCGACGACGTGTTTGCCTTCCCGGCGGTCGGCTTCGCTCCGGTGTTCTTCAACCTGAACGGACATTGGTATGAGATCGAGTTCGGCTTGGCCAACTTCCAGAACTCGGTGACGGACTTCCCGCTCTGCAATGCCAATCCGGGTTCCTGCACGGTGTGGACAGCGGAAGGCGTGACCAGCTCCATGGATGTCGTCATGCGGATTCGCGAAATCCCCGAGCCGGCATCGCTTCTGCTAGTCAGCCTGGGTCTGCTCGGGCTTGGATTCGGTGCTCGCCGCAAGTTGCGCGCCTGACATAACGAGGCCGTAGCAGACTGGAGAAGGGCAGCCTAGGCTGCCCTTTCTTTTTGTCCGATCCGTTCGAAATGCGGCGCGGATTCGTTGTAGACTGAAAACGAACCAGCTTGAAGTTGGATTGTGGAGGAACGCGGAGCGGCGTCGAAATGGGCATTTCGCTTTCTGGCATCACGATGACGATCCAGCTTGCCGCGCGCAATCTGTTTCGGCACCGCCGCCGTTCTCTGATTGCCGTCGTGTCTGTTGGATTCGGCATCGCCGCATTGGTCGTTGCCGGCGGCATGTCGGAATGGATGTTCCTGGATTTCCGCGAAGCGACGATCGAGTCCCAATACTCCCATATACAAGTGGCGCGTCCGGGTTTTCAGCAGGATGGCCGCTCGGATCCCTATCGTTTCCTCCTGCCGCGTGACATGACGGTGCTGGGCTCGGACCGCATTCCCAACCTGCGTTCCGTCGCGCCGCGGCTGATGCTCACGGGACTGCTCAGTCGCGGCGAATCGACGGTTTCCTTCATCGGCGAAGGGGTGGACCCGGCGCACGATCTCAAGAGCAATCGCGCATTGAGCATCCTCCAAGGCGAGAAGCTGGAGCCCTCCGAAAAGAACGAGGTTCTGCTCGGGCAGGGGCTAGCTACCCTGCTCGGGGCCGGCGTCGGCGACGACGTGGTGCTGCTGGTGAACACCCCCCGCGGGGGCCTGAATGCCGTGGAAGCCAAGGTGCGCGGTATCTTCGCCTCGGTCAGCAAGGCCTACGACGACAGCGCCCTGCTGGTGCCGCTGCACATGGCGCGCACGCTGCTCAGAGTGGAGGGTGCGCATAGCTGGCGGGTCTATCTCGGAAACACCCGGCATACCGATGCCGTTGCCGCGCGCCTGCGTGCGCAACTCGATCCGAAGGCTTTCGAAGTGCGCACCTGGGAAGAACTGGCGGATTTCTACACCCGCGCCGTGGCCTTGTTACGGGAACAGCTGGGTGTCCTGCGCGGCATCGTGATCGCCATCATCCTGCTCGGCATCGGCAATACCATGATGATGAGCGTCCTCGAGCGCACGGGCGAAATCGGCACGGCCATGGCGTTGGGTGTCAAGCGCAGGGCCCTGCTCAGCCAGTTCGTTGCCGAGGGCGCCTTGCTGGGATTGTTCGGCGCCATCGTCGGGATCGCCCTGGCGATCATGATCGGCGGTGTGATTGGCGTATTGCAGATCGAGATGCCGCCGCCCCCCGGACTGACGCGGGGCTATATCGCCCGCGTTTGGATCACCCTGCCGATCCTCGTGGAGGCGCTGCTGGTGGCCATGCTGACGACGACGCTGGCCAGTTTGTACCCCTCGTGGCGCGCTTCGCGCATGGTGATCGTCGATGCCATCCGCTTCAATCGCTGACCAGGCCTGACATGCTCGCACTGTTCAAACTGGCGCTGCGCAACATCGGCCGACACAAGGGGCGCACTGGGTTGACGCTCGCCTCGATTGTCTTCGGCGTCGTGGCGCTCATCCTCAGCGGCGGGTTCATCGAGGACACCATCATTGAAACCGGCGAGTCGATGATCCACTCCTACTCGGGGCATCTGCAGGTCGCGCGCAAGGGCTATGCGACCTACGGATCCCAGAATCCCGACAAATACCTGATCGAGGAGCCGGAAAAGCTGAGGCAGAAGCTGGCCGGCGAGCAGGCGGTGGACGATGTGTTGCTCAGACTCGCTTTTTCCGGCCTGCTCGGCAACGGGCGCACCGACTGGGCGATCAGCGGCGAGGGCGTCGAGCCCGAGCGGGAAGCCAGGCTGGGCAGCTACATCACGCTATCCGCGGGCCGGCAACTCGAGGCGAAGGATGCCTTCGGGATGATGATCGGCCAGGGGGTGGCGCGTGCGCTGAAAATCAAGCCCGGCGAATCCGTCACGCTCCTGGTGAATACGGCGGGCGGCGCGGCCAATGCGCTCGAGTTCGAGATCGTCGGCGTTTTTCAGACTTTCTCCAAGGACTACGACGCGCGCGCCGTGCGCATCCCCTTGGCGGCGGCGCAAGAGTTGCTCGCCACGCCCGGCGCGCATACGATGGTGCTCTCCCTCAAGGAGACGCGAGACACCGATGCCGTCGCCGGGCGATTGCGAGGCGGACTGGCGAGCGCGGGATTCGAGCTGCAGACCTGGGTGGAACTCAACGAGTTCTATACGCAGACCGTGACGCTCTACCAGCAGCAGTTCGGCTTCCTCGTCGTGATCATTCTCATCATGCTGTTGCTCAGCGTGTCGAATACGGTGAACATGGGCGTGTTCGAACGCGTCAGCGAATTCGGCACCATGCTGGCCCTCGGTGACCGCTCGAGCCATGTCTTCGGCCTGATCGTGACGGAGAACGTCCTGCTCGGGCTGATCGGCAGTACCCTGGGCACGCTGCTCGGCATCGCCCTCGCCATTCAGATCTCGGCAGTCGGCATCCCCATGCCGCCGCCGCCGAATGCGGACCTGGGTTATACCTCCCGCATACTCGTCGTGCCGGCCTACATTGCGCTGGCCTTTGCCACCGGATTGATCGCCACCACACTGGCATCGCTGGCCCCGGCCAGGCGCGTCAGCCGCATGGATATCGCCGAAGCGCTCCGGCAGGGCATCTGAAGCGGATGCGGCCTTTGCGATCCGCCCTAGGTTCTTATAGTAAAAATCAATTAAAACAGCGAAATGCGTTGACTTGTTAAGAAATAAGATTTATAAGTCGGCATGCTGTGATTCTACCCTTGAGTGAAGCGGTTTCTTGTCATGCCTTTGGCATGAAACGGCCGTTCGAGGATATGCCTTACCGTGACTTTATTGACAATCGGGTGAGTGATTTTCTGGTATCGTTGTGGGTGTTTTTTTGCTGGGCGATTTAAGTGGCTGGCGCCCCTTGTCTTTTGGGAGAAAAAAATGTCGAATGCATTTTCTGTCGGTTTTCGGCGGCTGATACGGTGGGCGGCAGTGATTGGCCTGGGCGTGACTATTCTGGGATGTGCCGGAAGTTATCCTCCGGCGCCTTCGTCGGCGGCGTCCCCCGATTACAACTACGTCATCGGACCGGGCGACGTCGTCAATATCGTCGTCTGGCGAAACCCCGAGCTTTCGATGGCCGTGCCGGTGCGCCCCGACGGCAAGATCAATACGCCGCTGGTCGAAGATCTGCCTGCCATGGGTAAGAATCCGACCGATCTGGCACGCGACATCGAAAAGGCGCTCGGCAAGTTCATCCGGGATCCAGTGGTCACGGTCATCGTCACTGGCTTCGTCGGTCCTTACAGCGAGCAGATCCGGGTCATCGGCGAGGCGGCCAAGCCGCAGATCCTGCCGTACAAGCAGAAGATGACGCTGCTCGACGTGATGATCGCCGTCGGCGGCATTACCGACTTCGCCGACGGCAATGCTGCGTCGATCCTGCGTACCTCGGAAGGCAACAAGCAATACGGCGTCCGCCTGAAGGACCTGATGAAGCGCGGCGACGTGTCCGCGAACGTCGAGATGAAACCGGGCGACGTGCTGGTCATTCCGCAGAGCTGGTTCTGATGCATTTGTTTTCGGAAAACCGGCGCTTCCGCCATGGATGAAATTCTTCGACAGCTGACGATCTATCTGCAGGGCGCCTGGCAACGGCGCTGGATCGGGCTGATAGCTGCCTGGATCGTAGCCATAATGAGCGTGATCCTCGTCCTGCGGCTGCCGGACAAGTTCGAGGCCGATGCGCGCATCTACGTCGATACCCAGTCTGTGCTCAAGCCGCTGATGTCGGGCCTCGCGGTTCAGCCGAACGTCGATCAGCAGGTGGCCATTCTCAGCAGGACCCTGATCAGCCGGCCGAACATGGAGAAGTTGATCCGCATGGCCGACCTCGACCTGAAGCTGAAGACCAAGGAGGAGAAGGAAGCCCTCATCGACGAACTTGTCAAAACCCTGTCGATCAAGAGTGCGGGAAGGGACAACCTCTACATCCTGTCCTATCGGGATCCCGAGCCGCAAAAAGCCAAGCGGGTGGTGCAGTCACTCACCTCGATATTCGTCGAGTCCAGCCTGGGCGACAAGCGCAAGGACACCGATTCCGCGCGCAAATTCATCGAGGAACAGATCAAGATTTACGAGACCAAGCTTCAGGAAGCGGAGGGCCGCCTGAAGGAATTCAAGCTCAAGAACCTGACCTTGGATATCGGCGAGGGCAAGAGCTATTTCGCCAAGGTGGGGGAACTCAATGCGCAGCTGAGCCAGGCCCGGCTGCAGTTGCGCGAAGCCGAGAATTCGCGCGATGCGCTCAAGCGCCAGCTGGCCGGGGAGGATCCCGTGCTGCTGCCGGACGCCCCGGAACTGGCATCCAGTGTATCCATCCCGGAGATTGACGGCAGGATCGATACGCTCAAGCGCAACCTCGATGCCTTGCTGCAGAAATACACCGACCAGCATCCCGATGTGGTCGGTACCCGTAAGGTAATCGAGCAACTCGAGGAGCAAAAGCGCAGGGAAGTTGCCGCGCGCAAGAAGGCGGGCCCGCAGGCCAGTCCGGCGAATGCCAACCCGGTCTATCAGCAACTCAGGGTTTCGCTCGGCGAGTCGGAGGCGAATGTGGCTTCATTGCGCGCGCGCGTGGCCGAGTATGAAAGCCGCCAGCGCCAGTTGGCCGATGCGGCCAAGAAACTGCCCGAAGTGGAAGCCGAATATGTCCAGTTGAACCGGGACTACGAGGTTCACAAGAAGAACTACGACGGCTTGGTAGCGCGGCGGGAGGCCGCCACCATTTCCGGTGAAATGGAAGCCGCCTCGGGCGTGGCGGATTTCCGACTGATCGACCCGCCGCGCGTTTCCTCGAAACCGGTTGCGCCCAACCGCTACTTGCTCGTGTCCCTCGTACTGGTGGCTTCGCTCATTATTGGTGTGGTGGCCAGCTTCGTTTACAGCCAGATTCGGCCCACCGTATCCGATTCGCGTGGCTTGCGCGAGGTTTCCGGATTGCCGATTCTCGGGACGGTTTCGCTGATCGTCAGCGATGAGACGCAGCGCATGGAGAAGCGGGATCTGATGCGCTTTGCGGGCGGTATGGCCGGCCTCTTCGGTTCGTACGGCGCGGCGATCGTTCTGCTTTTCCTGACCGCGCGCAGCGCCTGAGGTGGGATAGATGAGCATTATCGAGGAAGCAGCGAAACGGCTGGAGCAGCTCAAGCGGGCCGGCGTGCAGGTTGGAGAAGACACGGCGCCCTCGACGGCGCCGGCAACCCCTTCCGTGCAGGCCGTCGAGGTCGCGCCGCGCCCCAATCTTTTCAAGCAGCAGCCGGCTCAGGCCCAGACGTCGAGTTCCAAGCGCGTCGATATCGACATGCTGGCCCTGAAGGACCGGGGCATCGTCACGCCTTCGGATCCCCGCACCCAGGTGGCTGACGAGTTTCGCGTCATCAAGCGGCCGCTGATAGCCAACGCCAAGGGCAAGGGGGCGGCGCCGATCACCAATGCAAATCTGATCATGGTCACCAGCGCATTGCCCGGGGAAGGCAAGACCTTCACCTCGATCAATCTGGCCATGAGCATCGCGATGGAGCTCGACAGCACCGTCCTCCTGGTCGATGCCGATGTGGCGCGCCCCGCCGTGTTGAACACGCTGGGGCTGAAACCTGCGCAAGGCCTCCTGGACGTATTGACCAAGGATTCCGTGGATCTGAGCAGCGTGCTGTTGAGGACGAATGTCGAGAAGCTGACCATCCTGCCCAGCGGCTCGCACCATCCGCGCGCCACCGAGCTGCTTGCCAGCGACGCCATGAACAACCTGCTTGCAGAAATGGCCAGCCGCTATTCGGACCGGATCATCATCTTCGATTCGCCGCCCTTGCTGGTGGCGACCGAATCGCCCGTGCTGGCGACGCACATGGGTCAGGTGGTCATCGTCGTCGAGGCCGAGAAGACGCCCCATGCCACCATTAAGGATGCCCTCTCGAAAATCGGTGATGGGCCGGTCAAGCTCATGGTGCTGAACAAATCCAAACGCGAAAGCGGGGCAGGCGCCTACGGCTATTACGGCTATGGCGGTTACGGGCATGAGGACTAGCCTGGCCGGCTGCTTCGTGAAGTGGGGACTGGCGGCGCCCTATGCCCTGTGCGTCGTGGCGCTGGCTCACGCCCAGAGCGCGCCGACCCCTCTTCCGTCGCCCGTGACGTCGCAGTCTGGCATTCCCGATATCGCCGGCGCCAACCAGCCGGCGACCCAACCTCCGACCCAACCGACCGCCCAGCAAAGAAAGGGCTGGAGCATCACCCCATCGATCAGTGCAAACGAAACCTTCACCGACAACGTGACATTCGCGCCGGCGGGCCTGGAAAGGTCAGATTGGGTGACGGAGATCAAGCCGCGGATCCAGGTTCGCGGCATCGGGGCACGAATCAAGCTGGAGCTCGATTACGAGCTGCAGAAATTCTTCTACGCCCGGAATTCCAACTTCGATCGCACCCAGAATTCGCTCAGGAGCACCGCCACGGTCGAAGCCATAGAAAAGTTTTTCTACGTCGATGCGCGGGCCTCCATTTCCCAGCAGAGCACGGCGCCGCTCAAATTCCAGAACATTTCCGGCGGGAACTTCACCACGGACCGGGCCGAAATCAGACTGTTCTCCCTGAGCCCTTACATCAAGGGGGGCATCGGCAGCATCGCCAACTACGAAGTGCGCCATAACGTCACGCAGACCAGCAGCGGCTCCGGCGGCAACAACTCGATCTCCGACACCCGAACCAAAGAGTGGATCGCCCGCGCGAGCAACCGTACGCCCTTGGCAAATTTCGGCTGGGCGCTGGACTACAGCAACAGGAATTACACCTTCGGCACGAGCGAAAGGGAGTTCGAGCAGACCAGGGCTACGCTCCTGTACCAGATCGATCCGCAACTCAAACTTTTCGCTTACACCGGCCGCGAGAAGAACGACTTCTCCGCCGGTACCCAGTCGTATTCCAACCACGGCTACGGCTTCGACTGGCGGCCTACGCCGCGCACCCAGGTGTCCGGCCAGCAGGACGATCGGTTCTTCGGCAAGGGCTACAATTACCGCTTCAACCATCGCACGCCGCTGAGCGCCTGGAGCCTCGGCTATTCCAGGGACATCTCCAGCTCTGCGGATCAGCTCCAGGTCGAAACGCCGACGGATGCGTATACCGCCCTTTTCAACAGCGCATTCTTCCTCGCGCAGTATCCCGATCCGGCTCTGCGCGACGTTGCCGTCAGGTCATTTCTTGCGCTTAACGGCTTGGCTGCGACCACCAATCAGACGCTGCTATCGAACCGGGTCGTGCTCAGCCGTCGCCTAAATGGCTCGTTCGCCTTGATCGGCGCAAGAAATACCCTGACATTTACGGCATCCCGCTCGGAGAGCTCTTCGGCCTCAGGCACCGGACTTGTCGGCGGGGCGGACATCTTCTCGCAATCCACCGGCATCCGGCAGCGGACGATCTCCGCCGCTTGGTCGCACAAGATCTCCGCCGTCTCGACGCTTAACCTGAATGCCTCGCACACGCGCAGCGAAGGATCGGCGCCGACCGTGCAAAGCAGCACCCATCGCCTGCTCAACCTGACCCTGACCCACAGACTGGGCCCGAAAACCCTCGGTTCGCTCGGCCTGCGCAAGGCGATCTTCGACGCGCAGGGCGGCAGCCTCACCAGTTACGATGAAAAAGCGCTCACCGGATCCCTGAGCGTCACCTTCTGAAGCCAGGCCATGTACGACACTTTCTACGGCTTGACGGGCAAGCCATTTCAACTTAATCCCGACCCGTCTTTCTTTTATGGCAGCCGCGGCCACAAGCGGGCCATGGCCTATCTCGAATACGGGCTGCACCAGAGCGAAGGCTTCATCGTCATCACCGGCGAGGTCGGCGCCGGCAAGACCACGTTGGTGCGCAACCTGCTGCAGAAGCTGGATCCGCAGAAGGTGGTGGCCGCCCAGTTGGTCAGCACCCAGCTCGACGCGGAGGACACCCTGCGCATGGTGGCCGCCTCGTTCGGCCTGCCCAGCAAGACCTTCGAGAAAGCAGAGCTGCTGCTGGCGCTGGAGATGTTCCTGGTGTCGATCACCTCCAAGGGCAAGCGCGCGCTCCTGATCGTTGACGAAGCGCAGAACCTGACGCCGCGCGCGGTCGAGGAGCTGCGCATGCTGTCCAACTTCCAGCTCGAGGATCATGCCCTGCTGCAGAGCTTTCTCATCGGCCAGCCCGAATTCAAGGAGACGATGCAGAGCGAGCATATGCGCCAGCTGCGGCAGCGCGTCATCGCTTCCTATCACCTCGGCCCGATGGATCGCGAAGAAACGCGGGCCTACATCGAGCACCGGCTGAGCCATGTCGGCTGGAAAGGCAACCCGCGCTTCGAGCCTGCCGTCTTCGACGTCATTTTCGAAAATACAGGCGGCATTCCGCGCCGCATCAACACCGTCTGCGACCGTCTCATGCTGGCGGGTTTCCTGAGCGGCAAGACCGCGTTCCAGGGCAGCGATGCCGAGGAAGTCGTGCGCGAGATCCGCGACGAGACCGGCGGCGCAGGGATGGGGCCGGGCGCGGTGGCGACGGCCGGCGCGGTTCGCGCCGTGCCCAGCGTCGGCACCGCACAGGTGATCGAGATCGACGCCTCGGGCAAGGGCGGCGTGACGACCCACACTCTCAAGCTCGACCTGAAGATCGACGTGTCGCGCTTCGAAACCAGATTGCAGAAGCTCGAACAGCAGATGACCGAGGCGGTGCGCTTCCTCGGCATGCTCACCGGGCGCCAGAAGACGGGTAGCGGGGAGACCAACGGCAAGGCGGAAAAAGCCCGGAAGACATGAAAATGGAGCGTCTGCCTGCCGGTCTCGGGCCGGTCCTGTGCGTCGTCGGCGCGCGGCCGAACTACATGAAGATGGCGCCCATCGTGCGTGCGTTTGCCGCCCACGCTCCGGCGATTCCGCTCGTCCTGGTGCATACCGGCCAGCATTACGACCCCGACATGAACGACCGCCTGTTCGTCGATCTGGGCCTGCCCAGGCCGGACGAGAACCTGGAGGTCGGCTCCGCCAGTCATGCCGTCCAGACGGCGGAGATCATGCGCCGCTTCGAGCCGGTCGTCGACCGTCACCAGCCCAGCGCGGTGCTGGTGGTGGGCGACGTGAACTCGACCATTGCCTGCGGACTGGTTGCCGTGAAGAAGGGGGTCCCCGTCATTCACGTCGAGGCCGGCCTGCGCAGTTTCGACCGCGCCATGCCGGAGGAAATCAACCGCGTGCTGACGGATCAGATCGCCGATCTGCTGTACACCACTGAGCGCGGCGCCGCCGACAACCTGCGGCGCGAGGGCATCGACGTCGAGCGCGCGGTGTTCGTTGGCAACGTCATGATCGATTCGTTGCTGGCGAATCTGGACAAGGCGGCCTCCCCGGAGGCAGTCCTCCAGCGCGCCGGCGCCGATCCGGCCCTCGTGGCCGGCAAGGAAGGTTACGGCGTCGTCACCCTGCACCGGCCGTCCAACGTCGATCGTGCCGAAACGCTGTCTGCGCTTCTGCGCGGCCTCGCCGACGCCAGCCGGCGCCTGCCGCTCGTCTTCGCCATCCATCCGCGCACCCGCCGCAATCTCGACCAGTTCGGCCTGGCGGGGCTGCTTGAAAATGGCCGCATCGTCCTGCTGCCGCCGCAGGGCTATCTGGAAATGCTTGGGCTCATGTCGCGTGCCCGCGTCGTGCTGACCGACTCCGGCGGCATCCAGGAGGAAACCACCGCGCTGAAGATCCCCTGCATCACACTGCGCGAGAACACCGAGCGGCCGATCACGGTGGAGCAGGGCACCAATACGCTGGTGGGCCGGGACACCGTGCGCATGCTCGCCGTGCTCGACGACATTCTGGCATCCGGCGGCAAGGCCGGCCGTGCGCCGGAGTTCTGGGACGGACGCGCCGCCGAGCGCATCGCCGGCCATCTTTGCGAGTGGTTGATCGCCCGTTGCGCAGCCTGATCCGGGCGGGACAGACGATGAACGCCGGGGAAACCCTCACCAATGCCTTGACCATCGACGTCGAGGACTATTTCCAGGTCTCCGCCCTGCGTCCGCACATCGACCGCGCCAGTTGGGACGGCATTCCGCTGCGCGTCGAGGCCAACGTCGAGCGCATCCTCCAACTCATGGCGGATCGCGGTGCCCGCGGCACCTTCTTCACCCTCGGCTGGGTGGCCGAGCGGCATCCTGGCCTGGTGCGCCGCATCGTCGACAACGGCCATGAACTGGCCAGCCACGGCCACGGCCACGACCGCGCCAACGAGCTCTCGCCGCTGCATTTCACGGAAGACATCGTCCGCGCCAAGCGGACCCTGGAGGACATCGGCGGAGTGGCCGTGCGCGGCTACCGCGCGCCGAGCTTTTCCATCGGCGCGGAGAATCCCTGGGCGCTGGACAGCATCCTCGAGGCGGGCTATGCCTACAGCTCGAGCATCTACCCGGTGAAGCACGACCACTACGGCGTGCCGGATGCGCCGCGCTTTCCCTTCCGTGCCGCCAACGGCCTGTGGGAAATTCCCATGACGACGATCCGCCTCGGCAACCGCAACTGGCCGGCCGGGGGCGGCGGCTTCTTCCGGCTGCTGCCCTATCCGGTGTCGCGCTGGGCGATCCGGCGTGTGAACCGGGGCGACGGCCGGCCGGCGATGTTCTATTTCCATCCCTGGGAAGTCGATCCCGGCCAGCCGCGCGTCGCCGGGGTCGGCATGAAGACGCGCTTCCGGCACTATCTGAACCTGCACAGGACCGAGGGCCGGCTGGTCCGCCTGCTGTCGGATTTCCGCTGGGACCGCATCGACCGCGTTTTTCCCGAGGCGGCGCAATGAAGCAGGACGCTCCTGAAACGACGTCTGCCGAGGACGCCGTCGCGGCCCTGCGGGTGCGCGAGATGGCGGCCAGCGATGCCGCCCGCTGGGACGCCTTCGTGATGGCCAGCCCTTCGGCCACCTTCTTCCATCGCGCCGCCTGGAAGGGCATTCTCGAAGAGGTCTTCCGCCATCGCACCCACTATCTGCTGGCGGAACGCGCCGGCAGCATCGTCGGCGTCCTGCCCCTGGCCGAGGTGAAGAGCCGGCTCTTCGGCCATTCCCTCGCCTCGCTGCCGTTCTGCGTCTATGGCGGCATCGCCGGCGAGGATGCGGCCGCACGGCTGGCCCTGGAGGAGGCCGCCGACCGTCTCGCCCGCCGGCTGGGCGTCGCCCACCTCGAGTACCGCAACTGCGAACTCCACCACGGCGACTGGCCCCGGCAGGATTTGTATGTGACTTTTCGCAAAGAAATCCTGCCCGGCGTCGAAGACAATATGCTGGCCATTCCGCGCAAGCAGCGGGCGATGGTGCGCAAGGGCATCAAGGCCGGCCTGGCGAGCCACATCGACGCCGACGTGGCGCGCTTTTTCGCGCTGTATGCCGACAACGTGCTGCGCCACGGCACGCCGGCGCTGCCGAGAAGCTATTTCGAGCGCTTGAAGCGCGATTTCGGAGAGGACTGCGAAGTGCTGACGGTGGTCGACCCGGCGGGCGAGCCGGTGAGCAGCGTATTGACCTTCTACTTCCGCGACGAAGTGCTGCCCTATTACGCCGGCGACGCCGTCGCGGCGCGCGATCTGGCGGCGAACGACTTCAAGTACTGGGAACTCCTGCGCCGCGCCTGCGAGCGCGGCTGCAAGGTGTTCGATTACGGCCGCAGCAAGCAGGGCACCGGCTCCTACAGCTTCAAGAAGAACTGGGGCTTCGAGCCGAAGCCGCTCTCCTACGAGTACCGGCTCTACAAGCGCGACGCCGTGCCGCAGAACAATCCCTCCAATCCGAAATACCGCCTGTTTATCGCCGCCTGGCGCCGGCTGCCGAAGGGCCTCGCCAACCGTCTCGGTCCGCTGATCGTGCGCAATCTGGGATAGCGGCGTGCGGGACATCCTCTACCTGGTGCATCGCATTCCCTTCCCGCCCAACAAGGGCGACAAGGTGCGCTCCTACCATCTGCTGCGGCAGCTGGCCGGGCGCTTCCGGGTGCACCTCGGCTGCTTCGTCGACGACGAAGACGACTGGCAGCATGTCGACGCCCTGCGCCCCTTCTGCGCCGGCCTGCAGGTCTGCCGGCTCGATCCGCGCCGTGCCAGGCTGCGCAGCCTGCGCGGCTTTCTCGGCGGCGAGGCGCTCACGGTGCCGTACTATGCCGATGCCGGCATGCGCGCCTGGGTGGATGACACCCTGCAGCGCCACGGCATCGACCGCGCCGTCGTCTACTCCTCGGCCATGGCGCAGTACGTCATGCAGCGGCCCGGCCTGCATCGGGTGGTGGATTTCGTGGACGTCGATTCGGCCAAGTGGGCCGAGTATGCGGAGAAGCGCCGCTGGCCCTGGTCGGCGGTGTTCCGGCGCGAGGCGCGCCTGCTGCTCGACTACGACCGCCGCGTCGCCCGCGGGGCGGCCATGAACGTGCTCGTCACGCCCGCCGAGGCGGAACTCTTCCGCGGCCTGGCGCCGGAATCGGCCGGGCGCATCCAGTCGGCCATGAACGGCGTGGATACGGATTTCTTCTCGCCGGCGCATGCCCTCGCGTCACCGTTTCCAGAGGGCGTCGTACCCATCGTGTTCACCGGCGCCATGGACTACTGGCCGAACGTCGACGCGGTGACCTGGTTCGCCGACGAATCCCTGCCGGCGCTGCAACGCGCGCTGCCCGCCGCGCGCTTCTACATCGTCGGCATGAATCCGGCGCCCGAGGTCAGGGCGCTGGGCGAGCGCTCCGGCATCGAGGTCACCGGGCGCGTGCCGGACGTGCGCCCCTATCTGCGTCACGCCGCCGCCGTGGTGGCGCCGCTGCGGGTCGCCCGCGGCGTGCAGAACAAGGTGCTCGAAGCCATGGCCATGGCGCGTCCCGTGGTGGTCGGCGAGGCCGCCGCCGGTGGGCTGGACGTCCGGGCGGGCGAGGAGATCGCCGTGGCCGGCGGCGCCGAGGCTTTCGCCGCGGCGGTCGAACGCCTCGTCGCCGAGCTGGAACGGGCCGCCGCGATGGGGCAGGCGGCGCGGCGCTGCGTGCAGGACAAATACAGCTGGGCGCACAACCTCGCACCGATTCTCGCGGCGCTCGATGGCACATCCGTCACGGATTTCGGAAAAAGTCAGTCGCCGGAAGACGGCTCTCGGGTGCGGGAGCGCGCGGCATGATGGCGGCGGAGGCCGAAATCCAGCGCCAGGAGGCAGCCGACATGGCGCGCGGCTGGCGCCGCGCGCTGCTGAGGCTCGGCATCGGCCTGGCGGCGATCCTGCTGCTGTACTGGTCCACCGTCGGCGCCATGGTGGAGATCTGGTGGCGCTCGGAAACCTTTACCCACGGCTTTCTCGTCGCGCCGATCTCGCTCTGGCTGATCTGGCGGCGACGCGCCCGCATCATGGCGGCACCGCCTCGGGCGAGCGGCCTTGGCGCCGCGCTCGCCGCCTGCGCCGGCTTCGCCTGGCTGCTGGCCGACCTGGCGAGCGTGAACAGCCCGTCCCAGTTCGCCCTCGTCGCCATGCTGATCGGCTACACCTGGGCCATTCTCGGCGGCCGCGCCGTGCGCCAAATGCTGTTCCCGCTTCTCTTCCTGTTTTTCGCCGTGCCCTTCGGCGAGTTTCTGCTGCCGCCGATGATGAACATGACGGCCGAGTTCACCATCGCTGCGCTGAAGGCGACCGGCATTCCCGTCTACCGCGAGGGGCTGCATTTCGTCATCCCCTCGGGCAGCTGGTCGGTGGTGGAGGCCTGCAGCGGCGTGCGCTACCTGATCGCCTCCCTCATGGTCGGCACGCTGTACGGCTATCTCAACTATCACACGCCGCGCAAGCGCGCGCTGTTCTTCCTCGCTTCCGCACTGGTGCCGATCGTGGCCAACTGGGTGCGCGCTTACATGATTGTCATGCTCGGCCACCTTTCCGGCAATACGCTGGCGGTGGGCGTCGACCACCTCATCTATGGCTGGGTGTTCTTCGGCGTGGTCATGCTGCTGATGTTCTGGATCGGCGCCCGTTGGCGCGAGGACGACCTGCCGCCGCTGAAACTGTCGCCAGCCGCTCCGGCGTCCGCCGCGGCATCGCGCTCCTTGAGTCTGCACGGCGCGCTGGCGCTGGGCGCCGCGCTTCTCTGGATGCCGCTCGGCTACGCCATCGAACACGCGCGGAGCGTGCAGCCGGTCAATCTCACGCCGCTGGCCGGCGCGGGCGGCTGGGTCGCCGGCGGCGCGCCGCTGACCCAATGGCAGCCGCGCCATCTGGGCGCAAAGGCGATGCTGGAGCAGGAGTACGCGCGCGGCGGCGACCGCGTCCGCCTCACTGTCGCCTACTATTCGCACCAGACGCAGGACAGCGAGCTCATCAACACCCGCAACCAGCTGCTGCCGACCACCGAGACGGCCTGGATCCTCGTCTCCTCCGGGCAGGCGCAGCGGGCCGCGCCGCCCTCGCGCGTGCGCGTCGCCGAGATCAAGGGCAAGGGGCAGCACCTCTGGGCCTGGCACTGGTACTGGATCGACGGCCGCACGTCGGTGAGCGACATCGAGGCGAAGCTGCTGCTGGCCAAGTCCAAGCTGCTGCTCAAGGGCGACGAGTCGGCCTCGGTGGTGATCGTGACGGAAGCGGAGAACGCCGAGGCGGCTTCGCGCATCCTCGGCGACTTCGCCGCCGCGATGTGGCCGGCCATCGACGCCGGCATCGCCGCGGCGGAAGGGGGCGGCAAGTGAGCCCGGACCGGCGACCCCTGATCGCCCATGTCGTCTATCGCTTCGCCGTGGGCGGGCTGGAGAACGGCCTGGCCAATCTCATCAACCGCCTGCCGGCCGAGCGCTACCGCCACGCCATCGTCGCGCTGACCGACGTCTCCGCCGATTTCGCTGCGCGGCTGGAGCGCCAGGACGTGCTCTTCCACGCCCTGCACAAGCCGCCCGGCCACGCCTTCCATCTCTACCCGGCCCTCTACCGTCTGTTTCGCCAATGGCGGCCGGCGGTGGTGCATACGCGCAACCTCGCCGCGCTGGAGGCGATGCCCGCCGCCTGGGCGGCCGGCGTGCGCGGGCGCGTGCACGGCGAGCACGGCCGCGACGTCGACGACCTCGACGGCTCCAGCGTCAAACAGCAGTGGATCCGCCGCCTCTACCGCCCCTTCGTCGGGCGCTACATCGCGCTCTCGCAGGACCTGGAGCGCTATCTGGTCGACACCGTCGGCGTGCCCCGGCGACTGACTTTGCAGCTCTACAACGGCGTCGACACCGTCCGCTTCAAGCCGGCGCCGCAGGGGCGCGCGCGCATCGACGGCGCACCCGAATTCGACGCCGATTGCGTCGTCGTCGGCACGGTCGGCCGCATGCAGCAGGTCAAGCACCAGACGCTGCTCGCCGAGGCCTTCGTGCGCGCCGTCGGCCTGCTCGGCGCGGAGGGCGGGCGGCTGCGGCTGGCGATGGCCGGCGACGGTCCGTTGCACGCCGAGTGTTCTGCCATTCTTGCGCGCGCGGGCCTGGCGCAGCAGGCCTGGCTGGCCGGCGAGCGCAACGACATTCCCGAGTTTCTCCGCAGCCTCGATCTCTTCGTCCTGCCTTCGCTGGCCGAGGGTATCTCCAACACCATTCTCGAGGCGATGGCCTGCGGGCTGCCCGTGCTGGCGACGCGGGTGGGCGGCAACGCCGAACTGATCGAGGAGGGCGTCACCGGCGAGTTGGTCGCCTCGAACGATGTCGAGGCACTCGCGTCCCGACTCGCCGCCGCCGCGCACGCGCCGGATCGCCTGAAGACGATGGGCGCCGCCGGGCGCAAGAGAGTGGAGAGCCGCTTCAGCCTGGAGGGCATGGTCGAGAACTATGCCCGCCTCTACGACGAACTGGCCGGCGTCCCGCACGCCGCCGCGCGACTGGAGCACGCCTGACCATGTGCGGCATCACCGGCATCATCGACACCCGCGGCCGGCGCGACATCGACCGGGCGCTGCTGCAGCGCATGAACGACAGCCAGTTTCATCGCGGGCCGGACGGCGGCGGCCTGCACGTCGAGCCGGGCGTCGGACTCGGCCATCGGCGCCTGTCGATCATCGATCTGTCCACCGGCCAGCAGCCGCTCTACAATGAGGACGGCTCGGTCGTCGTCGTCTTCAACGGCGAGATCTACAACTTCCAGGAGCTGGTGCCCGAACTCGAGCGCCTCGGCCATGTCTTCCACACGCGCAGCGACACCGAAGTCATTGTGCACGGCTGGGAAGCGTGGGGCGAGGACTGCGTGCGGCGCTTCCGCGGCATGTTCGCCTTCGCCCTGTGGGACCGCAACCGCGAAACCCTGTTCCTCGCCCGCGATCGCCTCGGCGTCAAGCCGCTCTACTATGCCCTGCTGGCGGATGGGCAGCTGCTGTTCGGCTCCGAGCTGAAGTCGATAACCACCCACCCCGGCTTCGCGCGCGAACTCGACCCGCTCGCCATGGAGGAGTACTTCGCGCTCGGCTATGTCGCCGAGCCGCGCGTCGTGTACAAGAACGCCTGGAAGCTGCCGCCGGCGACTACGCTGTGCTGGCGCCGCGGCGAAGCCCTCGGTGCGCCGCGCTCCTACTGGGACGTGCGCTTCACCCTCGACAACGACATCGGCATCGGCCAGGCCTGCGACGAGCTGGTCGAGCGCCTGCGCGAATCGGTGCGCCTGCGCATGATCTCCGAGGTGCCGCTGGGCGCCTTCCTCTCCGGCGGCGTCGATTCCAGCGCCGTGGTGGCGGCCATGGCCGCGCTGTCGGGCGAGCCGGTGAACACCTGCTCCATCGCCTTCGACGATCCGACTTTCAACGAGACCGAGTTCGCCGCCCAGGTCGCCCGGCGCTACGCCACGCGCCACTTCGTCGAGGAGGTGAAGAGCGACGACTACGATCTCATAGACACCCTGGCGCGGCTCTACGACGAACCCTACGCCGACAGCTCGGCGATCCCGACCTACCGCGTCTGTCAGCTGGCGCGCAAGCGCGTCACGGTGGCGCTCTCCGGCGACGGCGGCGACGAAACCTTCGGCGGCTACCGGCGTTACCGGCTGCACCTGATGGAGGAGCGCATGCGCTCGGGTTTGCCCATGGGGTTGCGCCGGCCGCTCTTCGGCCTGCTCGGCCGCGTCTACCCCAAGGCCGACTGGGCGCCGCGGGTGTTCCGCGCCAAGACCACCTTCCAGGCGTTGGGGCGCGATTCTGTGGAGGCCTATTTCCACTCCGTCTCGATTTTCCGCGACGAGATGCGCTGCAGCCTGTTCAGCCAGGACTTCCGCCACCGGCTCGACGGTTACCGCGCGCTCGACGTCTTCCGGCGCCACGCCGACAGTGCGCAGACCGACGACCCGCTGGCGCTGATCCAGTACCTCGACTACAAGACCTACTTGGTGGGCGACATCAACACCAAGGTTGACCGCGCCAGCATGGCGCATTCGCTCGAGGTGCGCGAGCCGCTCATGGATCATCCGCTGGTGGAATGGCTGGCGACGCTGCCGACCTCGCTCAAGATCCGCGGCCAGGAAGGCAAGTACCTGCTCAAGAAGGCACTGGAGCCGGCCTTGCCGGAGGACGTGCTGTACCGGCCGAAGATGGGCTTCGCCGTGCCGTTGTCGCGCTGGTTCCGCGGGCCGCTCAAGCAGCGCATGCGCGACGCCGTGCTCGGCGAGCGCCTGGCCGCCACCGGCATCTTCAATCCGCTCTACCTGCGCCATCTCGTCGAATCGCACCAGTCCGGCCGGCGCGACTACAGCGCGCCCCTGTGGACCCTGCTCATGTTCGAGGCCTTCCTGCGCAATTGCGCCGACGCCTCGACCGTCGCATCGCTGCCCGCGCAGGCCGAGGCATGAAGATCCTGCACGTGTTCGATCACTCGCTCCCCCTGCACAGCGGCTACACCTTCCGCAGCGCGGCGATCCTGCGCGAACAGCGCGCCCGCGGCTGGGAGACGGTGCACCTGACCAGTCCCAAGCAGGGGCCATGCGCGGCCGAGACGGAGGAGGCCGACGGACTGCTTTTCCACCGCACGCGGCTCGACGCATTCCGCCCGAGCCTGCTGCCCGGTCTGGGCGAGTTCGCCCTGATGCACGCGCTGGAGCGGCGGCTTGAGCGGCTCGCCCGCGCCGAACGGCCGGACATCCTGCATGCCCATTCGCCCGTGCTCAACGCGCTGCCCGCCCTCAAGGTCGGCCGGCGGCTCGACCTGCCGGTGGTCTACGAGGTGCGCGCCTTCTGGGAGGACGCCGCCGTCGACCACGGCACCAGCCGCGAGGGCGGCCCGCGCTACCGCCTGACGCGCGCGCTGGAGACCCGCGCGCTGCGGCGCGCCGACCACGTTTTCACCATCTGCGAAGGGCTGCGCGGCGACATGCTGGCGCGCGGCTTGCCCGGCAACAAGGTTACCGTCATCCCGAACGCGGTCGACATCGAGGCCTTCTCCGTCGGCGGCACGGCCGACGAGGCGCTGCGGCAAAAGCTCGGCCTCGCCGGCGCCACGGTGCTCGGCTTCATCGGCTCGTTCTACGCCTACGAGGGACTCGACCTCCTGCTCGACGCGCTGCCGGAGATCCTCGCCCGCCGCCCGGAAGTGCGCGTTCTCCTCGTCGGCGGCGGGCCGCAGGAAGCCAATCTGAAAAGTCAGTCGCTGCGACTCGGCGTGGTGGACAAGGTGGTGTTCGCCGGGCGCGTGCCGCACGACGAGGTGCAGCGCTATTACGATCTGGTCGACGTGCTGGCCTATCCGCGCCACTCGATGCGCCTGACCGAGCTGGTGACGCCGCTCAAGCCGCTCGAAGCCATGGCGCAGGGCAAGATCTTCGTCGCCTCCGATGTCGGCGGGCACAAGGAGCTGATCCGCCACGGCGAGACCGGCTGGCTCTTCCCGGCCGGCGATCGCGCCGGCCTGGCCAGCGCCGTCGACGAACTGCTCGCCGCGCGCGAGCGCTGGCCGGCGCTGCGCGCCGCCGGCCGCCGCTTCGTCGAGGAGGAACGCAACTGGCGCGTCTCGGTGGCGTGCTATGCGCCGGTCTACGAGCGCCTCGCCGCGAGGGGTCGGACATGATGTTCGCCGGCCTGCGCATCGGCCTAGTCGGCCCCCTGCCGCCGCCGGCGGGCGGCATGGCCAACCAGACGCGACAGCTCGCCCGGCTGCTGAGCGAGGGCGGCGCCGAGGTTGTCGTGGTGCAGACCAACGCGCCCTATCGGCCGGAATGGATCGGCGGCGTGCGCGGGCTGCGCGCGGCATTCCGGCTGATTCCCTACCTGATGGCGTTGTGGCGCGCGGCGGGGCGGGTCGATCTCTTCCACGTCATGGCCAACTCGGGTTGGTCCTGGCATCTCTTCGCCGCGCCGGCGCTGCGCCTCGCCCGCCTGCGCGGCATTCCCGCCATCGTCAATTACCGCGGCGGCGAGGCGGCCGGCTTTCTGCGCGAATCCGCCGCTTCGGTCGGGGCGGCGATGCGCGGCGGCACGCTGCTGGCGGTGCCCTCCGGCTTCCTGCAGGAGGTGTTCGGCCGCCACGGCATGCGCGCCGAAGTCATCCCGAACATCGTCGATCTCGACCGTTTCCGGCCGGCGCCGGCGCGCGCCGTTGCCGCGCCGCATCTCATCGTGGCGCGCAACCTGGAGTCGATCTACGGCAACGACATCGCCATCCGTGCCCTGCCGGCCATCCGCGCGGCGTGTCCCGGCGCGCGCCTGACCATTGCCGGCAGCGGGCCGGAACTTGCCGCCCTGACGCGGCTGGCGGCGGAGCAGGGCGTGGCGGAGGCGGTGCGCCTCACCGGCCGGCTCGAGCCCGACGCCATGGCGGCCCTCTACCGCGAGGCCGACCTGGTGCTGAACCCGACGCGGGTGGACAACATGCCGAACTCGGTGCTCGAAGCCATGGCCAGCGGCGTGCCGGTGGTCAGCAGCGCAGTAGGCGGGGTGCCTTTCGTCATCCAGGACGGCGTCACCGGCCTGCTGGTGCGGCCGGACGACGCGCAGGCTCTGGCCGAGGCGGCGATCGCCCTGCTCGGCGACGAGCCCCGGCGCGTGGCCCTGCGCGAGCGGGCCCTGGCCGAAGTCTCGCGCTATGCCTGGCGCGAGGTGGCGCCGCTGTGGCGCGATGCCTATGGCCGGCTGATCGAACGCAAGCCACATGGCTTGGCAAGGACGGCGTGAGATGACGCTCTACACCCATCTGGTGTCCGGCCTGCTGTTCCCCCTGCACGAGAGGCTGAAAGGCCACACTTCGGTCGCCGTGCGCAGGCAGCTCGAGGCATCGCAATGGTGGCCGGCGGAAAGGATCGCCGCGCTGCAGATGGAGCGGCTGCGCGTCCTGCTGCGGCATGCCGGCGCGCAGGTGCCGTTCTACCGCAAGCTGTTCGCCGGGATCGGCTTCGATCCCGCCGCCGTCAGGAGCGTCGCCGACCTGAGCCGCCTGCCTTTCCTGACCAAGCCGGTGATCCGCGAGAACCTGGAAGCGCTGAAGGCCGCCGACGCCCGCGGCCTGGCGCGCTTCAACACCGGCGGCTCCAGCGGCGAGCCGCTGATCTTCTTTATCGGCAAGGAGCGCGTCAGCCACGACGTCGCCGCCAAGTGGCGCGCCACGCGCTGGTGGGACGTGGACATCGGCGATCCGGAAATCGTCGTCTGGGGCTCGCCCATCGAGCTCACCAAGCAGGACCGCGTCAAGGCGCTGCGCGACCGCCTGCTGCGCACCGAGCTGCTGCCGGCCTTCGAAATGTCCGAGGCGAAGCTCGACGAGTTCGTCGCGCGCATCTGCGCCGCGCGCCCGCGCATGCTGTTCGGCTACCCTTCCGCCCTGACCCACATCGCGCGCCATGCCGAGCGGCGCGGCCGGCGCATGGACGATCTCGGCATCTGCGTCGCCTTCGTCACCTCCGAGAAGCTCTACGACGAGCAGCGCGCCGACATCGGACGTATCTTCGGCTGCCGGGTGGCCAACGGCTACGGCGGCCGCGACGCCGGCTTCATCGCCCACCAGTGCCCTGCCGGCGGCATGCACATCACGGCCGAGGATATCGTGGTGGAGATCGTCGACGCCGAAGGCAAAGCGCTGCCGCCCGGCGAGGCGGGCGAGATCGTCGTCACCCATCTGGCGACGCGCGACTTCCCCTTCATCCGCTACCGCACCGGCGACGTCGGCGTGGTGGACGCGCAGCCCTGCGCCTGCGGCCGCGGCCTGCCGCTGCTGAAGGAGATCCAGGGCCGCAGCACGGATTTCGTCGTCGCCCGCGACGGCACGGTGATGCACGGCCTGGCGCTGATCTACACCGTGCGCGACCTGCCCGGCGTCGAGCGCTTCAAGATCGTCCAGCACAGCCTGGACTGCACGGAGGTCCAACTCGTCGCGACGGACGCCTTCGACGCGGCGGGCGAGGCGCGCATCCGCCGTGACTTCGCCGCCCGCCTGGGAGAGGGCGTGGATATCCGCATCAGCCGCGTGGCGGACATCGCGCCAGAACGTTCCGGCAAGTACCGATACGTGGTGAGCAAGGTCGACGCGCGTGCCGCGGCCGGCGGCGGGGAGGGGGGGGCATGAGGGATATCGCGTTTATCGGCCTGATGGCCATCGCCCTGATTTACGCCCTCAACAAGCCCTGGGCGGGCATCATGCTGTGGACCGTGGTCAGCATCATGAATCCGCACAAGCTGACTTGGGCCGCCGCCGACTTGCCGGTAGGGATGGCGACGGCCATCGTCGTCCTGATAGGGATATTGCTATCCAAGGAAAAGCTGCATTTCCCGCTGAATGCCGTCACCATCACCCAGATCGTGCTCATCCTGTGGATGGGGTTGACGACCATCACCGCCGCCAATCCGACCTTCGCCTATCCCATGGCCGACAAGGTGGCGAAGATCCAGCTGATGGTGCTGCTCACCATCGCCATCCTGCAGTCGCGCAAGCACCTCGAAATGTTCATCTGGGTCATCGTGCTGTCGATCGGGTATTACAGCGTGAAGGGCGGAGTCTTCACCTTGCTCACGGGTGGCATTTTCCGCGTCTGGGGGCCGATGGGGTCGTTCATCCAGGATAACAACGCCCTGGCCCTGGCCGTCATCATGACCATCCCGCTGATGCGCTATCTGCAGATGGTGGCGACCAACAAGTGGGTGCGCCGCGGGCTGACGGTCGCCATGGTGCTCTCCGCCGCCTCGGCCTTGGGCAGCCATTCGCGCGGCGCGCTGCTGGCGATCGCCGCCATGACCCTGCTGCTCTGGTGGCGCAGCGAGCGCAAAATGCTCTTTGGCAGTCTGCTGGTCGTCCTCGGCGTGCTGCTGGTGGCCTTCATGCCCGGCACTTGGGAAGAACGCATGGGCACCATCTCGACCTACGAGCAGGATGCTTCGGCGCGGGGACGGCTGAATGCATGGCAGATGTGCATCAACGTCGCAAACGATCGCATTCTCGGCGGCGGCTTCGACATGTATTCCGTCGAAATGTATGCCCTCTACGCGCCCGTACAGGGCATACGCCTGGTCGCCCACAGCATCTATTTCCAGATGCTGGGCGAACACGGCTACATCGGTTTGGGGATATTTCTGCTGCTGGGCGGGTTCGGCTGGCGCACCGCCGCGCGCTTGAGGAAAACCGCGAAGGCCCACCCGGATTTCCGATGGGCCGGCCAGCTTGCCGGGATGTGCCAGGTGAGCCTGGTCGGCTATGCGGTGGGCGGCGCCTTCCTGAGCCTCGCCTACTTCGACCTGCCCTACGATCTGCTTGCCGCGCTGGTGATCGCCCAGCGCATCGTCCTGCGCGAGATCGAAGCGAAACAGGCGGAGACCGGCAACGCGATGCAGCCCGCTGCGGCGGTGCCGGGCCCGACACTGGGACGGCAGGGCGCGCGATGACGGGATTCAATCGGGCCGATTCTCCGATCCTCGTCGCCGAGGCGGGCGCCAGCGGCGCCATCGGTGCGATCCGCTCGCTCGGGCGAGCCGGCTACCCGGTGCATGCGGCCAGCCAGGATGCCGACGCCATCGGCCTGTTCTCGCGCTATGCGGCGTTCCGCTGCGTCCATCCGCCCTACCGCAGCACCGACTTCGTTCCCTGGATGCGTGCTTACGTCGCCCGGCACCGCATCGCGGCCATCGTGCCCAGCGAAGGCTTCCTGATGGGCGCGTTGCCGCAGATCGAGGCGTTTCTTCCTATGCTGCCGGACAGCCCTTCGTTTGACCTGGTCCGGCGCTGTTTCAGCAAGGCCGCCGTGATCGAGGCGTTCCAATCCTCCGGCGATCCGGCCGCGCTGGCCCGTCTGCCGCAAAGCTGGGTCGTCCGTCGCGGTGAGTACCCGCCGGCAGAACTGTCCGAGGTATGCCGCTATCCGCTTTACGTGAAGCTCGATTCGGTCGACTCCGACGATTGCCTGACCTCGTTCGTGCGTCGCGCGGGGAGCATCGACGACCTGCGGCGCATCCTCGCCGAGGCATTCGCGGTCGGCCGGCAGTGCCTGGTGCAGGAGTCGGTTCCCGGCGTGAAGGTCTGCTATAACGTTTTTCTTCATCATGGCGGGATCGTCGCCGAAACCATGTGCGTGGCCTCGCACGAGAACCCGCACCGCGGCGGCTTGACGGCGCTGCGCCGGCTCTGGTGGCACGAGGGCATTGCCGAGGATGCGCGCGCCCGCCTGCGGCTGCTCGGCTGGAACGGCGTGGCGATGGTCGAATACAAGTACGACGCCGCGACGGGGCGCTACTGGTTCATCGAGCTCAACGCCCGCTACTGGGCGGCACTGAACCTGGATCTGCTCGCCGGCGTGGATTTTCCGAAGCTGCAGCTGGATGCGCATTTTTCCGGAACGACGCCCGCCTATGCGACCGAGCGCCGCCCTATCGCGTGCCGATTCACCTTTCCGGCGGATGCCGGCTATGCCCTGTCGAAAATCAGGGATGCCTCCGTTCCGGTATTCTCCAGGTTGTGGGCGGCGCTGGAATTCGGGCTGCTGTTCCTGCATCCCGGGCTCAAGTCGGACATGTGGTTTCCCGGCGACCGCGGCCTGTACTGGAAACAGATGGCCCGTTTTTTCGCGAATCTCGGAAAAAAAGCGTAATGTCATCCCCGCCTTATGGGCGGTTTGATGTGGGAGTTGTCGAATGAATGCGCTGCGTGCCCTGATGTCGGCGACCGAAGCCGACCCGGCTGACGCCCAGGCGGTGCTGCCGGCTTGGCGGCAGGTACTCGAAAAATGCGCGCTGTTCCTGCTGCGCGGCATCGGCCCCGGCTATTACCTGCAGGCGCGCTGGTGGCGAGCCGACATTCCGTTCTCGGACAAGTGGGACCATCCGAACCGGCGGGAGTACAACGCCTTCATCGACCGGGTGAACGCGCCGCGCTACCAGAAGATCTCGCAGCACAAGCTGTCGGAGAAAGCCGTGCTGTGCCTGCTCGGGCTGCCGACTGCGCCCTTCGTCGGTTATGTCCATGCCACGCGCGGGAGGGATCGGCTCGGCCATCCCCTGCGATGCGCGGCCGACCTCGAGAACACGCTCGGACGACATGTCGGGCAGCGGATCTGCTTCAAGCGCGTCGAGGGTTTTGGCGGATTCGGTTTCGTCGCCTATGACATCGGGCAGGATGCGGGACGAATTACGCTGACCCAGCCCGTCAGCGGCGAGCGGCTGTCCGTGCCGGCCTGGTGGGCGGCGAATGCGAACGATCCGGAAGGCTTCGTGCTCGAGGAATATTTGCGGCAGCATGCCGAGATGGCGGCGCTCAACCGGACCTCGGTGAATACGATCCGCATCTGGGTCTACGAGAAGAACGGCGAATACGTCGTGCCGGGCGCCTATCTGCGCGTCGGCCGCTCGGGCAGCCAGGTGGACAACAACTCCAGCGGGGGCCTGTGCTGCCCGGTGGATGTCGAACGCGGCACGACGCGCGGCGCCATGGACGTGAAGAAGGATTGCGCGCCCTGCCACCATCATCCCGATACCGGTGCGGCGCTGGCCGGCTTCCGCATTCCGCATTGGAACGAGTGCGTGGTCATGGCCGGCATGGCACTTTCCGCCTTCCCGCACATGCGCGTCGCCGGACTCGACATGGCCGTCACGCCGGAAGGCCCCTGCCTGATCGAACTCAATGTGCGGCCGGACTATATCGGCTGCGCCTGGATGGATCTGCCCCTGCGGCGCATCGCCAGAGCGATGTGAGCGCCGTGCTGCGGAGACTGACTTTTCCATGATTCGCAAGATTCGGAACGCGATCAGGCTCGCCGATGCGCATGCGCGCAGGGGGGAACTGTCCCTGTGGCGCCAGCTGGCGGAAATGGTCGTTTTATGGCTTTGGCGGCGGCAGGGCCCCAGTTATTACCAGCTGGCGCGCTTCTGGCGCAAGGACATGCCCTGGCGGGACAAGCTCGACCACCTGACCGAGCCGGAATACAGAAAAGCGGTGGATCGCCTGAATCCGGAGCGCTATCGGAAGATCTCCCAGCACAAGGTGGTCGAGAAAGCCGTGCTGACCCTGCTCGGCTTCAGGACGCCGGCCTTCCTCGGCTATTTCCATCGGACCAAAGGACGCACGGCGGCCGGAAAGCCCCTGCGCAACGCTGCGGAGCTGGAAGCATTGCTGACCGCTTCCAGCGAAGAGAGAGTCTGTTTCAAGCTGGTGGAAGGCTGGGGCGGCAGCCAGTTCATGGCGGTCCGGCTGCTGCGGGAGAATGGTATGCCGCGGCTGCACGATTTCGAAAGCGGTGCGGTGACGACGATTCAGGAATGGACGAATCGCCTGACTTTGCCGGAAGGCTACCTGATCGAATCCTATCTCGAGCAGCATCCGAGGCTGGCGGAACTGAACCCCACTTCGCTGAACACCCTGCGCATCTGGATCGTTCTCACCGAACAGGGCGGCCATATCCCCGGCGCCTTCCTTCGCGTGGGGCATGCGGGCTCGATCGTGGACAATACTTCCCGCGGCGGGCTGATCTGCCCGATCGACCTGGAAACCGGCGTCATGCGCTATGCCGACGAGGCGGGCGCGGACCGCATCACCCATGAGAGCCACCCCGATACCCATGTTCCGGTCAGCGGGGTGGCCATTCCGCATTGGGAAGAATGCAAGGCGCTGGCCCATGAGGCATTGCGGGCATTCCCGCACATGCATTTCGCCGGTCTCGACATCGCGGTGGGTACCGATGGCCCCTGGATCATCGAGCTCAATATGCAGCCCGATCGGCGCGCCGCGGCCGATTTCGACGTGCCGACGGCAAGGGCGCTGAAAATGAATTAAACAACGTGTCATCGTGGCTCATATGAAAAATATCAAAGAAATCCACAAGACGATGCAAAGGGGATTCCGGCGGGGCGGTTTGCCGGTCTGGCGGCAATTTCTCGAGATGGCCGTTCTTCGGCTATGGCGGGGATTGGGACCCAACTATTATCTGCTGGGTCGTTTCTGGAGACGGGACATGGCCTGGGGCGACAAGGTCGATCACATCAACGAGCGGGAATATCGGGATTACGTGAATCGCCTCAATCCGGCCAACTATCGCAAGATCACCCAGCACAAGGTGGTCGAAAAAGCCATGCTGTCCCTGCTGGGCTTTCCCACGCCGCGCTTTCTCGGCTATTTCCACCGCCTGCGCGGCCGAACCTGGCTCGGGCGGCCGCTCAGGACCGGAGACGATCTCGCGCGCCTGCTGAACGATTGCGCCGAACCCAGGGTGATATTCAAGCTGGTCGAGGGGTGGGGCGGCGCCGGGGTTCGCGTGATCGAGAACGTGCCCGAGCAGGATCGCGTCATGGCGCGCGACCTGGCGTCGGGCGACTTGCTTACCCCCGAACTTCTTGCAGCGCAGCTCGATTCGACCGACGGCTACATCGTCGAGGCCTACATCGAGCAGCACGAGACCCTGGCTGCCCTGAATGCAAGCTCGCTCAACACCGTGCGCATCTGGTTCCTGCGCCACGGCGACGCCTATCGCTTGGCGGGCGCCATCCTGCGCGTCGGCCGGCAAGGCGCGCTGGTGGACAACATTTCCGCGGGCGGCTATTACTGCCCGATCGACCTGGCAACCGGAACGCTGTCGGCTATCCACGAGAGCCATGCCACCGCCGAGCCGTGCGAAGCGCATCCGGAAACCGAGGCCATGGTGGCCGGCGTCAGGCTCCCCTTCTGGAGGGAAGCGAACCTGCTCGCCATGCGGGCGCTGGACGCCTTTCCGCACATGCAATTCGCCGGGCTCGACATCGCCATCGCCGCCGACGGCCCTCGGATCATCGAACTGAATGCGATGCCCGACCTGCTCAACGGCCTCGATTTCGACGTCTCTTTGCGCAGGTATTTCGACTATCGCTCCGGCTTTTTGGAGTACAAGCCGGAGCCCCCTCTCGCGAAATGAAATCCGGCATACTCCATCTGGCAAAAAGCACGAGGGCATTCGAATTGGCCCGCCGCGTCACCTCCCGCAGCGCGCGCATTCTCTGCTATCACGGCTTTGCGCTGCGGGACGAGGCCGCGTTCAAGCCGAAGCTGTTCATGCGCCCGGAAACGTTCCGCGCGCGAATGGATTTGATCGACCGCATGGGCTTCAAGGTGGTCGGCCTGGATGAATTGCTCCGGCGCCTGAAGGCCGGCGAGTCGGTCGGCGATCTCGCCGCACTGACTTTCGACGACGGCTGGCAGGGATTTTACCTGTATGCCTGGCCCGAACTGCGCAAGCGCGGATGGCCCTGCACCTTGTACGTGACGACGTATTGCGTGGAGCAGGGGCTGCGCGTCATGAACAATGCCGTGCAGTATCTGCTCTGGGCGAGTCCGAAACAGGAAGTCGACCTGCGTGCTTGGAGCGATAGTCGCCTCGGCGTTGTCCGCAAGCAGGACGGCAAATTTCCGCTTCGCGACGAGGATGCCATTACCGAGGATGTCGAACGGTTTCCCGCCGGAATCCGCGAGAGCCGACTCGCCGGGCTTGCCGACCTGCTCGGCATCGATGCCGCACGGTGGACTACAGGCATGTTCCGCCTGTGCGAACCGTCTCAACTGGCCGAAATGGCGCAATCGGGCGTCGACCTGCAGCTGCATACGCACCGGCACCGTCTGGGCCGGACAGCGGAAGAAATCCGTTTCGAACTGGAAGAGAACCGCAGGGTACTGGGTACGGTCTCGGCTGGCCCATTCCGGCATTTCTGCTACCCGAGCGGCGAGTACAGCCCGGTGCACTTCGCGCATCTCGAGGCGATGGGCGTGAGCACGTCGACCACGACCGACATTGGCCTCGTGACGCACGATGTCCATTCTCTCGCCTTGCCGCGCATCCTAGACGGAGAGAATGTGACCCCGCTCGAATTCGAGGCCGAGCTGTCCGGTTTTCTCTCGCTCATGCGCCGCGGCCGGCGTATGGCAGGAGCAGGCTACGCATGAACGGCCTGGAGAAGAGACTGGCGCGCGGTGGGGCGCTGATGGTGGCCATGAAGCTGGGCGTCAAGGTGCTCGGCTTCGTCAGCACCATGGTCGTGGCCCGCATCCTGACGCCGGCGGACTACGGCATCGTCGCCGTCGCCATGGGGGTCATCGGCATCCTCGAGATTCTCGGCGAGTTCAGCTTCGACCTCGCCCTGATCCGCAACCGGAACGCGACGAGCGCGCATTACAACACGGCATGGACGCTCAACCTGATACGCGGCGTGGTCTTCGCCATCGGCGTGTTTCTTTGCGCGGACCCGATCGCCGCCTGGGTCGGTTCGGCGGAAACCGCGGACCTCCTGCGCCTGCTCGCCCTGATTCCCCTGCTCGACGGGCTGACGAACATCGGCACGGTCGATTTCCGCAAGCAGTTCAAATTCGAGCGCGAACTGGCGCTGAACGTGCTGAGCAAGCTCATCGAGGTCGGCGCAGCGATTGCCGCGGCCTTCGCCCTGCGCAGCTTCTGGGCGCTCGGCATCGGCATCGTCGTCGGCCGCATGGCCAACGTCGCGCTGGGCTATGTCATGAGCACTTATCGGCCTCGGCCGGACCTTAGCCGGTGGCGGGAAATCGCGGGATTCTCGGGGTGGATGTTCGGCTACAACATCACCTTCGCCTTGTCCTGGCGGCTGGATGTCATCGTGGTCGGCAGGTTGCTGCCGACGAGCGCCGTGGGATTTTTCACCAATGCGATATCGGTTGCTGCGCTGCCTTCGACCGAGTTGGTGATGCCCATTGCACGCGCGCTCTACCCTGGATACAGCCTTGTCGCCGAGGACATCGACAAGCTGCGACGGATTTATTTGAACAGCTTGGCCGTCATTGCCGGCCTGGCCATCCCGATAACCTTCGGCCTGGCGGCCCTGGCGCATCCAGCGGTAATGATTCTTCTCGGTGCGCAATGGAGAGAATCGGCGGTACTGCTCTCGGTGATTGCGCCATCGTTCGGCATCTACATGCTGCTTGCCGGCAGCGATTCCGTTCTTGTCGCCAGCGGGCGGACGCGATCGCTTTTCCTCCGTGGTGTGTATCGGCTGGCGATCCGGCCTGCCGCTTTCTATATTATGGTTTCGCAGCATGGTTTGATGGGGGTCGCCTGGGCGATCTGGCTTGCCGTCAGCCTAGATATGGTTCTCATGATGCTGCTCGTCCGGGGAACCCTGCGTTTCCGGATCATTGACTGGCTGAACGTGGTCTACCGGCCTATGGTAGCTTCGGTGGCGATGTGGGCCGCTTTGCCCTTCGCCATCGATGCCACGACGACGAGTGTGCCGCAGGCAGTACAGCAATTGGCGATCGGTGTCCCTCTGGGCGTGATTGTCTATTCGGTGATAGTGTTGGCCCTCTGGCGGATGCATGGCCAACCTGAAGGCTTTGAGCGCATGCTGATCTCCTTCGTTCAAGAGAAGTGGAAGTTGCAGAGAAAGCAGAGGAGCGAGTGATGTTTTACAAACACGTGTTATGGGTTGTCGGATTGTTCAGCTTCACGGCCTGGGCGGATCAACTTCCCATCGAGTGCGGCAGGCTGGCGAACCACTACGGACCTTTCGACTATCGGAAAGTCCCGGCCGGCGACTTTCGCATCGTCGTCGTGGAGCGGGCGCATTTTCCGCCCGAAGTGGAGTCGCTGAAAAAGGGTTCCACCGCGAACTATGCTTCAGGGGACATCTCCTACACGCTTTCGGTGTTTCCGAACCATCCACGTGCCCTGATGGCAATGATGAATTGGGGCCTGAAACACGGAACGGACAAGCCGATCGGGACGAGATATTCCGTCACCTGCTGGTTCGAGCGTGGCCTCGCCTATGCCCCCGACGACAATCGGGTGCCGATGATCTACGGCATCTATCGCTATCGTCTCAAACAATACAACGAGGCAATCACGCTGTTCGAAAACTCTCTAAAGCTGGGGAACGAGGGTACCGATGCCTACTACAACCTAGGGCTTGCCTATTTCGCGGCGCAACGATACGAGGATGCCCTCAAGCAGGCGCATATCGCCTACGAGCGGGGTTTCGCGCTGCCTGGACTGAGACAGATGCTGCAAAAGGCCGGCAAGTGGCAGGATCTGCCACCACGATCCAGTGAGGCGCTGAAACCCGCCGATCAACAACCCGCTCAGCAGGGAAGCGGCGATGCCAAACCTGCCGGCACTGCGGCAGAGGCAGACGGCAAGAAGGATTGACCGAGGTCGCCGTGACGGAAACGAGTGCCGCCGATGAGGTTTTGATCAGTGACGTTTCGCTGAAGTCCGACGCCTCCGGGCAGGAACTGTCGGCGAACATTGATGGCGAGCGGGTCTGGTTCCGCTTCCCGTCATCCGTGCCGATCGAGCTGCGCCCGGAGCCTTTCCTGCCGCTCGCTTTGATGGAGGCGATGGTGCGGGACGTTCCGGTCAGGGTCGAGCGTCCCTACGCGGTGTCGGCACGCCTGGCCGGAAATTTCGAGCGGATTCAGCAAATCTTCACTTCGTGGAATAGCGAAGACTTCCATGTCGTCGCCCTCCAGTCCGAGTTGACCGACAGGATGCCGCGGACCGACCGGGTGACGAGTTGCTACTCGGGAGGCATTGACAGCTCATACACCTATGCCTGCTTCAAGGACGAGATCACGCATCTGTTGCTGGTGCGAGGATTCGACGGGATCCAAACCGAGGAGCAGTGGCAGAAGAACATCGAAGCCCGGCAGCGCTTCGCCGATCAGGAAGGCAAGCCGCTGGTGCCGGTGGCGAACAACGCGCGCGAGTTTTTCGAGGGACGCCGGCTTTCCTTCGAGGTGGCGCATGGCAGTTTGCTTGCCGGCGTGGGCCTGGCAATCGGCGCGCGGCGCATGTTGATTCCTTCGTCGTTCACCTACGGCAACCTGTTTCCCTGGGGCTCGCACCCCCTGCTCGATCCCTTGTGGAGCACGGAAGCGACCGAGGTGATTCATCATGGCCTTGAGCAGTCGCGCACCGGCAAGACGGAGACCCTCTCGCGGGACCAGGGTATCCTCGATCATTTGCAGGTGTGCTGGAAGACGCCCTACGACAATTGCGGGCAGTGTCCGAAATGCGTGCGCACATCCTTGGCGCTACATCTGCTCGGCAAGACCTCCGCTAGAATGCCTGCCTTGCATGCGGAAAGCCATCTGCGCATTCTTAAACCGGGAAACCACGCTGCGCTCGCTTATCTCGACGACCTGATTCTACTGAGCCGGCGAAAGTCGGCGACGGACATCGAGCGGAGACTGCTGAGCTTCAGAAGGCGGTTCCTGTTCAAGTATCACCTCTCTGAAACGCTGAAACTGTTTGTCGGGAAAATCGCGCGACGGCTCGCACGCCGCCTGTGGCCGAAAACATGGCACGGCAACAGGGCAAAAATCCAGGCCACCTCACCGTTTTGAAGGAGTGTCTCCGGGCGGAGGCTCTGCTGCGCCGAGCGTTGCGGACACCGCCGAGGCTATCAACGCCAATCCAAGGCGGTTCAGATGCCCATCGTATGGGCCGACTTCCAGCTTGAGCAGCGATGAAGCTGCATGGGTGCGGTAGAGCGGTCCTGCGTCGAGTACGTTCGCTCCCCCAGCGCGCAGATGCGACATGAATGGGGATATCTCGGGATCAGCCTGGATGACGCCTTCATTCAGCTTGCCGCGACCTTGGTCGATCACGACGACCAGTCGGGCTGCATGCGGCTTTGCTCGCACGAGAAACGCCCTCGTCACCGCCGCCACGGCCTGCTCGGAAGCGGGGGCGACGCCTGAAGCTGCAGCGTCCTTGCGGCCGGCGGTTTCCGGCGTGACCGGGCGCGACTGGGTGACGATCTGGTCCCACAGCCTCTGCGGGTTCAGCTTGAGCTGGCTGAAGAGGTATTGCGCCAGGGCGGATTCCCGCAGCACGCGCTTGGCCAGTCCCGCCGGTGCCTGCGTTTCGGTGCGCGGAGCGAGGGTCTGCCGGTCGAGGCAGGGGCCGTGGATGTTTCCCGAGCCGCACAGGGACTGGCGGACATCGCCGCGCTCCATGAAGATGACGAAGTCGCGGATGCCGAACTTCTCGTGGGCGAAGCGGATGCGCTCGGCGTAGTCGAGCAGGGCCGAGCCGGGCCCGCCCATGGCATACACCGGCCTGCCGAGCCGGCGCTCGAGCTGGGGGCCGAGCCGGTCGGCCGGATCGAGCATGGAGGCCTCGACGAAGCTGTCGCCGATGAGGGCGACGGCGCGCTCGTCCGGCACGAAATCCCGCTCCGCCAGGAAGCCGTAGTTGTTGGCGCGATGCGACTGGGCGTTGCGCAGGTCCCAGCCCGTCGCGGTGGTCCAGCGATGCTGCGGCGGATAGGTGAGGATCAGCGGGTCGATGTGGTAGCCAGTGCGCGTGGCCGTCGACACCGGCAGGGCGCGCAGCACCAGTTCGCTGCCGAGGAGGAAGGCGAGGATTCCCAGCAGCGAATAGAAAGCGGTGCGTGCCATTCAGAAGTTGAAGTAGATGAAGGCGCTGACCGATTCGCGCGCCGTGTTGACCAGAACCATGAACAGGGCGGCGGCGAAAGCGGCGCCCCCCAGCAGGGCGCTTGTCCGCCGATCCGCCTTGCAGGACTCGAGCAGGCGCGCGCCGATGCGGTTGCTGTTGGGCACCAGGAAGGCGATGCCGCCGAGTGCTGTGCACCAGACCATGCCGGCCTGCCAATGCAGCCCGGCGTTCCAGAGCAGCGGATGGATCTCCGCGGCCGGATGCAAGCCGGCCATGCCCTGCAGCATGCGTCCAGCGCCGGCGAAGCTCTCGGCGCGGAAGAATACCCAGGCAACCATTACGGCGAGCATGGTCAGCAGCCAGCCGAACACGCGGTAGGTTCGGCTGCGGCCCAGCATGGCCAGCGTGTGTTCGCCGACCAGGGCACGGAAGCCGTGGTTGATCATAAGATAGGCGCCGTGCAGTCCGCCCCACACCACGAAGGACCAGCTGGCGCCGTGCCAGAGTCCGCCGAGTAACATAGTGATCGCCAGATTCGCATAACGCCGGAACGCCCCCTTGCGGTTGCCGCCGAGGGCGATGTAGAGGTAGTCGCGCAAAAAGTTCGACAACGAAATATGCCAGCGGCGCCAGAAGTCGCTGATGTTGGTGGCACGGTAGGGCGAGTTGAAGTTGAACGGCAGGCGAACATTGAACATCCACGAGATGCCGATGGCCATGTCGGAATAGCCGGAGAAATCGAAGTACAGCTGGAAAGTGTAGGCGAGCACGCCGAGCCAGGCTTCGGCCAGGTCGGGCAAGGCGCCGGCGTCGGCCGGCTTGAACACCGCGTCGGCGTAGGGCGCGACGCCGTCGGCCAGCACCACCTTCTTGAACAGGCCGAGGGCGAAGATGGCGAGGCCGCCGGCGAAATGCGCGCCGTCGAAGCGATAGGTTCGGGCATCGCCGAACTGCGGCATCATCTGCGCATGGTGGAGCACCGGGCCCGCCACGAGATGCGGGAAATAGGTGACGAACAGGCCGTAATGGATGAATTTGTATTCCCGCACTCCTTTCAGATAGGCGTCGGCGAGAAAGGCGATTTGCGTGAAGGTGAAGAACGAGATGCCGATGGGCAGGACGACGCGGCCGATGTCCCAGTGCGCGCCGAGCGCCGCGTTCAGGTTGTCGACGAAGAAATTGGCGTACTTGAAATAGCCGAGCAGGACGAGATTGCCGGCGACGCCGGCGACGAGCCACGGCTTGGCGGGGTTTCGCCGCTCCCCGGCGACTGACTTTTCCCGGGTGCGGGCGATGCGCATGCCGACGAAAAAGTTGGCGCAGATCGAGCCGACCAGCAGCAGGGTGAATTCCGGCATCCAGTAGCCGTAGAAGAACAGCGAGGCGAGAAACAGCCAGGCCGCGGCCGCCATGTGGCCGACGCGCGCGATCGCGAAGTAGCCCGCCAGGACGAGCGGCAGGAACAGGCAGGCGAAGACCGCGGTGGTGAACAGCATCTATGTGCTAGTCAGACCTTGTAGTCGGGGGCGTGTTGCTGCAGCCACTGCTCGAGCATCATCAGGATCCACACCATCTCGCCGTAGTAGCCGGGATATTCCTGCAGCCGCTCGGCGAGCAGCGTGCGGATGAATTCGGGCCGGACGATACCCCGGCCGGACAGCGCGTGGAGCGAGTCCTCGGCCAGCCGCTTCAGGCCGGCGTGGCGTGTCGCCCAGATGCCGAAGGGCAGGCCGAAACCATGCTTCTTCTTGACGAGGATCTCGTCGGGCAGGAAGCCGCGCAGCGCCTCCTTGAAGAACCAGCGCAGCCGGAGCCCTTTCAGCTTGTAGTCCGCCGGCAGCTTGAGCGAGAAATCGAGCAACCGCTGATCGAGCAGCGGAAAGCCGACCTCGACGCCCGCTAGTCGGGTGGTGCCGCAGACCTTCGGCAGATCGTTCTCGGCCAGGGTGTAGCGCCAGTCGAAGGCGAGCGTACGATTGATCAGGTGGTGCGTGTCGGCCAGCGCCCAAGCCTCGCGCTGCTCGCGGGCCGGTGTCTCGATGTCGACGCGGGCGAGGAAATCCTTCGTAAGAACATCGTCGATGCCCAACCGCAACAGGAGGTTGTACATGTTCAGGCGGTCCGGCATCGGCACCCTGGCCTGCTCGACATAGCTGGCGCCCTTGCGCACGAGGGGCAGCCTCACCATGGCCGGCCGTGCGAAGATCGGCTCCAGCAGCGCGCCGCGCAGGACGCCGGGCAGCAGGCCGTACCAGTCGAAGACGCGCTGCTTGACATAGCGGGCATTGCCGCCGAACAGTTCGTCGCCGCCGTCGCCGGCCAGCATCTTGCCCACGCCGTCGGCCTGGGCGATGCGCGCGCAGTAGTAGGTGGGCAGGGCGGAGGAATTGCCGAAGGGCTGGTCGTAGGAGCCGGCCACCTCCGGGATGCTGCGCAGCAGATCGTCCGGCGTGATGTAGTACTCGTGGTGGCGCGTCTTGAAATGGCGCACGGCGATGCGCGCGTATTCCATTTCGTCGTAGCCCTCGGCATCGAAGCCGATCGAGTACGTGGCGGCGGGCTGGCCTAGCACCTCGCCGGCCATGCCGGCCACGGTGGAGCTGTCCGTGCCGCCGCTCAGGAAACAGGCAACCGCCTCCGGCGGCCGCGCGCCGATCTGCTCTTTCACGGCCTCTCTGATGCACTGCCGGAAGGTGTCGCGCAGGGCGGGGAAGTCGGGCGCGCGGATTTCGTCGAAGCGGGCGATCCAGTAGGGCGCGACGTCCAGCTTGCCGTTGGCGAAGCGGGCGCGATGGCCCGGCGGCAGGCGGAAGATGTCGGCGTAGATGGTGCGGGGCGACGGGATGACGTGGAAGAACAGGTAATTGAAGATGGCTTGCGGATCGATGTCCGTCGCGGCATCGGCCAGTTCGTCCGCGCGTTCGGCGGCGTGCAGCGTGCCGTCCACCACGCGGTAGCAGAGCGTGCGCACCGCGAAGCGGTCCACCGCGAGGTAATGCCCGCCGTCCGGCGTGACCAGGGCGATGGCGAAGTCGCCGACGGCGTATTCGGCCGCGTGGTCGCCGTGGCGCCGATAGGCTTCGCGCCAGGCGGCGGCGACGCCGTCGCGGGCGGCGACGGCGGCGATGGCGGGATCGGTGAAGCGGGGCGTGCCGGCGAAGATTTCTCGGGTCGCGGCGAGGGCGGCGTGGTTCGTGGCGTCTCTCTGCATTTCTTGTCTTGAGGTGAAGGGTTCGTTCATACAAGGATCTCGGCGGGCGGCGGATGCCCGAGGAAGCCGAGCGGGCTGGCGCTGCAGCCGTAGGCACCGGACTGGAAGACGACGACCAGGTCGCCCGGTTCGGCCTTCGCCAGTTCCATGCGGTCGGCGAGGAGATCGAGCGGCGTGCACAGCGGGCCGACGACGGAAGCGATCTCGCGCTCGCCGGCATCCATGCGGTTGCCGATGGCGACGGGATAGTTCTTGCGGATGACCTGGCCGAAATTTCCCGAGGCGGCGAGATGATGGTGCAGGCCGCCGTCGGCGACGAGAAACACCTGGTCGCGCGAGATCTTGCGGTCGAGAATGCGCGCGACGTAGATGCCGGCCTCGCCGACGAGGTAGCGGCCGAGCTCGAGGACGAGCGCGGCTTGCGGGAGTTCCTTCGCGGCACGCCCGGCAAGGGAGGCAAGGTTGGCGCAGACGGGTGCCAGGTCGAGGCGCTGCTCCCCGGGAAAATAGGGGATGCCGAAGCCGCCGCCCAGGTTGACGAACCGCACCGCCGCCGGTGCGGTGGCGGAGAGCGCGAGGGCGAGCTCGTAGCCTCGGGTCTGCGCCTCGACGATGGCGCCGGCATTGAGGTTCTGCGAGCCGGCGAAGATGTGGAAGCCCTCGAAGGCCAGCCCCGCGCGGCCGATATCGGCGAGGAGGGCCGGCACCCGCTCCGCATCGACGCCGAAGGGCTTGGCGCTGCCGCCCATCTTCATGCCTGCGCTGCGCAGTTCGAAATCGGGGTTCACGCGCACCGCCACCCTGGCCGGTTTCCCGCCGCGATCCTGCATCGCCTCGAGCAGGGGGATCTCGCGGAAAGACTCGACGTGGATGAGGATGCCGGCTGCAACCGCCTGCTGCAGTTCTTCTTCGCGCTTGCCGGGGCCGGCGAAACTGATGTCCTGCGGCCGCGCACCGGCCTCGAGGGCGATGTGCAATTCGCCGGCCGAGGCGATGTCGACGCCGTCGACGAGGCCGGCCATGTGCGCGACTAGGGCGGGCATGGGATTGGCCTTGATGGCGTAGTGCAGCCGGATCTGCGGCGGGAGGACCGTGCGCAGGGCGGCGACGCGCTCGCTCAGCAGGCGCTTGTCGTAGGCATAGAAGGGCGTGCGGCCGACGCGCTCGGCTAGCCGGCCGAGCGGCATGCCGCCGACGACCAGTTCCCCCTCTTCGACGGGGAACTGGTTCATGGGCGCATGGGCCGGCGTTTTCCTGTCGTTATCGCGCACGTCGGCGCTCATGACGGCTGGACCGACGCGACGCGCCCGCGCGCTGCGGCGGCGAGCGCGGCTCGGTCGAGCTTGCCATTCGGGTTGCGCGGCAGCGGGGCGGCGCGCACCTCGATGTTTGCGGGAACCATGTAGCTCGGCAGGCGCGCGCGGCATTCGGCGAGCAGGCCGGTTGCATCGAGCGTCGTGCCGGCCGCCGGCACCGCGACGACCTGGATGGCCTGCCCTAGGGCGGGATGCTCGACGCCGAAGGCCGCACATTCGGCGACGAGCCGGGTGGCGTAGAGGACCTCCTCGATTTCAGTCGGGCTGACGCGGTAGCCAGAGGTCTTGATCATTTCGTCCCGGCGGCCGATGAAGTAGAGGAAGCCCGCTTCGTCGCGTCTGACCGTGTCGCCGGAGTAGACCGCGATTTCGGGCTGCGCGGCGCCATGCAGCTGCTGCGACAGCGGGCGGAAGCGCTCGGCCGTCGCGGTCGGATCGTTCCAGTAGCCCATGGCCACCAAAGCGCCGCGCTGGACGAGTTCGCCGGGTTCGTTGGGCGAGCATTCGGTGCCGTCCGGACGCAGCACGAGGACTTCCGCGTTCGGTATGGCCTTGCCGATCGAGTCCGGCCGAAGATCGACTTCTTCGGGGGGAAGATAGGTGGCGCGGAAGGCTTCCGTCAGGCCGTACATGAGGAAGACTTTGGTCTTCGGCAGTCGCGTGCGCAGCGCGGCGAGCGTTTCTCGGGGCAGGCGGCCGCCGGTATTGGCGATGTAACGCAGGTGCTCGGCGGCGGATGCGGGCCACTCTTGCTGGACGAGCTGGATCCACAGCGGCGGCACTGCCGTGAGCCCGCTGACGCGCTCCTGGACGACGGCGTTGATGACGTCCCTCGGCAGGAGGTAATTCAGCAGCGCCACCCGTGCGCCGGAGAGAAAGCCGGTGGTGAGCTGGCTCAGTCCCGCGTCGAAGGACAGCGGCAGCGCGGCGAGCAGGGTGTCCTCGGCGTTGTTGTCCAGATAGGCTGCCACGCTCGACGCACCCGCCACCAGGTTGCGGTGGGACAGCATGACGCCCTTCGGCTTGCCCGTGCTGCCGGACGTGTAGAGGACCGCGGCCAGGTCGGCGTCGATGATACGGTGGAGGACTTTGCCGTTGTCTCGCGCCATTTCCTCCCAGGCATGCACGGCGGGCTTTGTTCCCTCTCTCGCCTTGGGAAAGTGGTCGGGGTGAGGGCGAACCAGCACGACATGGCGCAGATCGTCGCAGGCGCGCAGCGTTTCGTCGAGCAGCGCCAGCCGCTCCGGCGAAGTGACGAGCAGGCGCACACCGCAGTCGCGCAGGATGTGGCCGACTTGGTCGGCCTTCAGCACGGGGTTGATCGGCACGAAAGCGCAGTCGGCCGCGGCGGCGCCGAAAAAGGCGGTGACGGTGTCGATCCGCTTTTCGAGATAGATGCCGACGCGGTCGCCGCGGCGCAGGCCGAGCCGCACGCATGCGCCGCCGAACCGTGCGACGGCTTCCGCCAGGCAACCATAGGAGATGGATTCGCTTCCGCAGGACACGGCGATGCGCTCCGGCCGGGCTTCGGCGGTGCGCGTCACGAGATCGTGCAGGAGGCTGACGTTCTTCATGGTCCTGGGCGGCGGTTTCGGTCGGGCTCGCGTTTTGCCATCGGATAATATGACACTACGACAGCGGCAAGGCGGTGAAGTCGATCACGGATTATGTCCCCCCGCCAGTGGCTTTGCTAGGTATACTGCCGGGCGATTCAATTCCGAATGCGTTAAGTGGACGTTCAAAGGGAAGTTCTCGCTATCCTCGACGAAGTGCTGAATCTCGGCGGCCGCAGCGCGGGATTCGGGCCTAAAACCCCGCTGCTGGGAAGCGTCCCCGAGCTCGATTCGATGGCGGTCGTCGCGCTCATCACGGCGATCGAGGAACGCCTGGGCGTCGTCTTCGAGGACGAGGACATCGATGCGACGACGTTCGCCAGCGTCGGCAACCTGCTGGCCTATGTGAACAAGCGCCTGGCGGCCTGAAAGAAGACGCCTACCATTTCCTGAGCCATTCCAGCCCCCAGTCCGCCACCTGCTTGCGCCAGGCGCCCGATGAAAAGGTATGGTCGGCGTCGGGCAAGTCGCGCCGGCTGACGCGCGGGTCGCCGAGCGCCGCACGCCATTCCGGCGAGCCGTAAATCAATTCGTCGAGTTCCCGGGCGGTGAAGTCGCGGCCGCTCAGGATCAGCATCAACGGCCCCTTGAAGCGCTGCAGGCCTTCCAGCATGCGGTCCGGCAGCGACTCGCTGCGAGCGAAGGCGGTGGCGCCGTCTTCCGGAGACTGACTTTTTCTTTCACGCATCGTCGTGCGCGCCAGCTGCATCAGGGAGCCTATGGCGTCGAGCGGATGGAAGCGCAGCAGCAGCACCTTTTTCCAGAAGCTGGGTTGAATGATGCGGGTGCGGTAGTAGTGCTTCAGCAGGGTCTTGGCGTGCACGACCTCCGTCCGGACGAACGGATTGAGCAGCACCAGGCCGCGCACCATCGGATGACGATAGGCATTGAGCAATATCGCCGAACCGGCGTTGCATTCCCCCCAGAGCACGATTTCCTCCATGCCCTCGCAGAGACTCGAGAACTGCCGGATCGCCGCGTCGATGTCGGCTTCGATCTCGTCGTAATCGTGGAAGCGGCCGTAGCTGTCTCCCATGCCGCGGTAGTCGAAGCGGAAGACCGGGAAGCCGGCGGCGGCGAACGCGCGCCCCCACAGGGTCTGCTGACGGTGACCGCCGACGCGATATTGCGGGCCGCCGCCGGTGACGATGAGCACGCCGCGCCGGGCGCCCGGCACGGTGCGATGCAGAATGCCCACCAGGGGCAAGCCGTCGCAATCGAAACGGATGGCCTGTTCGTTCATGCGTGCTGCACCTCGCTGGAAAGCCAGGTTACGGTCTTGCGGACCGCATCCGGCGCCAGCACGCGCTGATGCTGCTGCCAGAAGGCCGGCCCTTCGAACAGTTCGGAGGCCACTTGCAGCCCGCCCGAGGTCCAGTCATGAATCAGCTTGCGGCTTGCGGGAGCCAGGGTGGGATGGCTCACCCCTTGCGTCGCCTGCTCGAGCCACAGCACGCTGCTGCCGGCGGGGGGCACCAGGTCGGCCAGGTTCGCCTTGTCGATCGCGGCGGCCAGTTCGGGGTGGATTTCATAGCCGGAGATCTCGACCGCCTGGCCGGCCGCCAGTTTCTCGCGCATGGACTGGGTGGTTTCCTTCGGCAGGTCGCGGCGGTCCATCTGGGCGGCGATGCGCATGCGCAGGAACTGGGTGAAATGCTGTCCGCCGTCGATGATCGGCTGCCACAGCAGCAGGGTCCGGCATGGCGCCCAGCCCCCCCGCAGGACATCGGCGGCCAGCATCGCGCCGAGCCGGACGCCGAGCAGCGCGCTGCAACCGCCAACCTGCGCGGAGAGCCAATCGGCGGCCGCGACGATATCCTCCCGCCAGAGGGTCCAGCGCGCGTCGCGGTACTCGCCCTCGCTGTCGCCGGTGCCGTACAGGTCGACGATCAGGGTGCCGAAGCCGCATTCCCCCAGCGCAGAGGCGAGCCGAGTCAGCATGGTGCGGCAGCGGTTCATCTCCTCGTTGAACGGGGCGACGCAGAGGACATTTCCCTTGATGTTTCCGGCCGACGAAGTCGGGCGATGATAGATGGCAAACAGCGAGCGTCCGCCCGCCGACAAAAAGAACGGCTCGGGCAGGGAGGCATGGTCGGTCGCCATGCCCGTGTGAATGGCGATCGCCGCGGCGGCCGCCGGCTCCATGGGTTCCGCCTGCCGAGGGCTGCGGCTTCGCAGCGCGGCGACGGCGGAGGAGTAGATGTTCGCTGCCAGATGGCCGAGCTGGTTCAGGCCGGGCTTCGCATCGCGCCAGTCCCAGATCGGGAAGACATGCTTTCCGCCAAAGAGTCGCAGGCACTCGCGCAGGCTGCTGCGGCCGGCCAGGCTGCGCAGCACGTGCATGAAGTATTCGTTGCCGGCGATCCAGCGGACGTTCTCCCCGGATTGCACGGCAGGCGTCGTCGGTTCGCCCGTTACGTCACTGTAGCAGGCGACTGTCAGGTTGACGCCGACCGCCGTTCCCAGTCGGTGCTGGTCCCAGTGGCGCGGGTTGATTTCGATGAGCTTGGGCGTGTTCGTGCGGGGATCGAATTTGTATTCGATTTCCGAGACGCCATGGAAATCCAGCGCTTCGAGCAGCCGCCGGCTTGGCTCGACGATGCTCTCGATCGTCGCTGCCTCGACGACGACGCCGGTTCCGTAGAGTTCGGGATACTGGAGCAGCTTGCGAGCGGTGAAAGAGGCCTGGATTTCCCCGTCTCGCCCCCGGTACGAACCGAAAATCAGCAGGTTCTGCTCGGGCCCCGGGATCCATTCCTGGACCAGCATGGCGGCGCCGTAGGCGGCGACGCGGCGATGGAAGGTGACCAGTTCTTCGTGGCGCTCGATCTTGATGACTTTCTGCCGCCCGACCGCATCCCAGATGCCCGGCTTGCGCCAGAGAGCGGCATTGAGCGGCTTGACGATAACCGGATAGGTGGCTTCCGCCCGGATCGTCGTCAGGTCCGCTTCGGAATTCAGTTTCCACGTCCGCGGCGACACGATACCGAGACCCGCCGCCACGTCCTGGCAGCGCTTCTTGTCCATGATGGCATCGATGACGCTCTTCCCCGAGAAGGGGATGATGAAGTGCGCCTCGAGTTCGGGGCGGTAGTCGTTGATGAAATTGATGTCGTGGTCGCGCGTGGGGAACAATACCGGGCGGCCGCCGATTCGCTTCGACAGCGCCACCAGGTAGTCGCGCAATTCGCCGGGATTTTCCAGCGAGTCGGGCGAATCGAGGAATTTGGCGAAGCGACTGCGGTTGCCGGGGAACTCCTTGTTCGCGCTCAGCGTGTAGACGTCCAGCCCGAGGTGCGCGAGGTTCCGGACGATCCCCAGTCCGGTGTAATGCGTGTTCAGTACCACGACGGCAGGCCGGTCGCTCACGGCAATTCCTTGCATCGTTAGGCGCCTTCCGGCTGGCCGCGCTTCAATGCTTTCCTGAGCATGGCGCGCAGGCGCATGGCGAGGAGAGGGGCGGCTTGAAGGCTGCGCGCCTTGAGGCTGTCCCTGGCGATTTCGAAGCAGACATCTTCGGGGAAGTGGTCGCTCCAGGTTTTCTTGTGGCGGCTCACGCCGGCGAGGAAATCGTAGATTCTCATACCCTCGCCGATGATCTGCTCGAAGACCATGGCGCGCAGCATATTGCCGACGTTTTCCTTCTGGAACGCGAAGTCGAAGCCTTCCTGGAGGAGATACAAGGTGTCGCCATGCCGGAAACAATATTCCTGCGCTACGATCAGTCCGTTGAGCTTCAGATAGTAAAACCGCAGGGCGCCGGCGTCGTGAAGGCGCCCGGTCAGCAGGCTGTAGAACCGCCGCTTCTTTTCCGATACGAAAACTCCGGCTTGATCTTTGGCGGCCCAGCGGCTGGCGTGGTTACGGTAGAGCGTTTCCAGCGCGCTGCTGAACTCTTCGGGGTCGTCATGCCGGCCGAACTCGATGGCGAAAGCTTCGCCAAGCCGCTTCCGGGTGGAGCGCAGGGACGTCCTGAAGCGGGAAGGCAACGAAGCGAGCAGGCCATTGTAGTCGTCCGGCAGGGTTCTGGCCGCGCAGGGGACGCGTTGCTCCCTGCCGGACAGGCTTTTTGTGCGCACCCACTCCCGGAGGCGGGTTGTCGTGACGGACTCGTCCGGCACTTGCGAGAGGAGGGCAATATCCCACTCGAGGCCCTCCATCGCCGTCACGAGCAGCGGCGCCACGCTGTCGGCCTCGTCCTTGTCCAGAATGAAGCCGATGTGGTCGGTCTCGTAGGTGCCGTCTCCGACGAAGCGCAGCGCCTTGAAGGGGAGGCCTAGGCGGCTCTCGCGTCCGATCATCAGTGGCGCGATGCCGGCGAGGCGGTCCGATCGTTCGACCAGGATCAGCTTGAGCGCATAGGCGGGCCTGTAGGCTTCCCACCACGAGTTCAGCCATTCCCAGGTCTTGAAGGTGTTCGCCTCGGCCGAGCGAGAGACGAGGTCGTTCCATGCCTGCCGCAGGGCGGCGAACTCCGCGGCATCCGAGACGATGCGGGTCCGGTACTGGGGGTGCCCCGTCATGGCCTATCCTTCGCGCTCATGTTGCGTGCCAGCTGCGCGCCGAAGCCGAAGGTGTTTTTTCTCCAAGGCGTGAAGCGGGGGATTTCGAATGCGCAGCCTCCATGTCTCAACACGCCCTGGCTGGTGGAGACCGCGGCATCGAATCCCATTTCCCGCACCATGCCGACGTGCTCCGGCAGATAGTCGCTGCCGGGCTTGCCGTTCGGGTAGGCGAAAAGGCGAATCGGTTCGCCCAGTATTTCCACCAGCCGGCTCCTCCCGGACTGGATCTCCCGACGCGCCTGCGCGGCGGGCAGCCGGGCGAGTATCGGATGCGTCAGGGTGTGCGCGCCCAGCGTCATGCCGGCGTCCCGCATCCGGATGATCTGTTCGGAGGAGAGCATCAGGTCGTTCGGGAGAGGGTGTCCGACGACCTCGGCAATCGCCCCGACCTTCTCGCTTCTCTCGGCATATTCGAGGTATTTCAGCCTGCCGAGAAGACTGTCGATAGCCAGCCTTTTTTCTTCATCCGTGCCGGTGCGAATCTCGCCGAGGGACAGATCCGACAGATCCAGCACGGGTGGCGCCCTGCGAACCGACTCGATGATGGCATCGTTCCACATGCAGCCGCCGTCGAGAAATCCGGACGCGATGAAGAATGTGGCGTTCAGGCCGAGCGCCTGCAGGATCGGCATGGCGACGGTGCAGTTGTCCGCGTAGCCGTCGTCGAAGGTGATCGATATCGCGCGCGGCGGCAGTTTGCCTTCCAAGTGTGCCCGCACTGCCTCCGCGAGTGGCAGCACGTTGAACTTTTCCGCCAGCCAAGTCATGATGTCGCGGAAGGTCTCGCCGTCCGGTTCGTCGGGCAGCAACGGATCCATCCTTGCAGGCACCCTGTGAAATATGAGCACCGACAAAGACCCGTTGTTGCCGCCGGGCGAGAGCAGGTTGAACAGCAGCTTCCAGGGCATCCTGTGTTAGGCGCAATGAGAAAGGTGAGATTTTATAATGACGAATAAAAACGGAACGGAACTATTACACGGATGCGGCAGGCAGCTATCCGCCGGATTTTTCCTGATATTGGCCGTCGGACTGTGGGCGGGCAGCGCCCAATCCGAAGTCCATTTTGGCACGCCGGCGAATTACCGCGACCTCATCAAGAAGCTGCAGCCAGGCGACGAACTGGTGCTCGAGCCCGGGAATTACAAGAACGACTTGTTCCTGTACAACATCCACGGGATGCCGGGCAAGCCTATTACCATCAGGACCGGCACGCGCGGAGAAAGCGGGAAAGTGGTGTTTCTGGCGGGCCCGGTGAATAACACCGTCAGCATCAAGAATGCCTCCCATCTCGTCATCCGCGGCTTGTATCTCGACGGCCGCGGCCAGGGCGTGGATGCGGTCAAGGCGGAAGGCACGAGTCAGAAGGCGCACCATATCACTCTCGAGAATCTGACCATCGTCGGCTACGGACAGAACCAACAGATCGTCGGCATCTCAACGAAATGCCCGGCCTGGAACTGGGTCGTGCGGGGCAACCTGATCATCGGTGCGGGGACCGGCATGTACTTCGGCGAGGACAACGGTACGGCGCCGTTCATTGCGGGGCTGATCGAGAACAACGTGATCGTCAACACGATAGGCTACAACCTGCAGATCAAGCACCAGAAGCCCAGACCGCAAATAGAGGGCATGCCGACGAACGCATCTCAGACCATCATCCGCAACAACATCTTCAGCAAAGCGAATGGCGGGTCGATGGGGGAAATGGCACGGCCGAATGTGCTGGTGGGCGACTTCCCCGCCGAGGGGCCGGGCAGCCAGGACAGATATGTGGTGTACGGGAACTACTTCTATCAGAATCCCAACGAGTCGCTGTTTCAGGCGGAGGGCAACCTGGCCATCTACAATAATGTGTTCGTTAACGAGTACAGCGATGCCTTGAGGTTCCAGCCTCATCGCGGCAAGCCCCGCAACATCCTCGTTGCCTACAACACGCTGCTTGGGCGGCATAACGCCATCTACCTGGATCGGCCCGACAAGAACAGCCAGCAGGAGATCGTGGGGAATCTTTCCTTCGGCCAGTTTCCGATAAAGGCGGTTGCTGCATTTCCGATGAATCACACGGGCACTTTTCAGGATGCCCAGGCGTTACTCAAGGCGCCCTTGGAACGCCAAGGCGGACGGGATTTTTCCCCTTTAAAGCGTGTGACGAAAAAAGAAGTGCGGGTGACTTATGCCGAGGCCTTGCGTCTGCCGGGCTGGGACCGGGATTTCTATGGGAGACCGAAGGATTTCGAAAACCTTGGCGCGATGAATCCCGGGGCTGTGCCGAGATTGTTGGAGATTCGCGCGGACAGCGCTAACAAGCAGGATTGATTCTTGTCGGTTTTTTTTACACCCCCTATTTTTTTCTGTTCCTCTGCCAAGCTAATCCTTTGACTGTAATAGAAAATGGTTTTCTGGCGTGGTACTTGCTAAATGTCAGGCAGATCGCCTTTGGCATCTGATTCGAGCAAGACAATCAACTGACTTTTCTGACAAAGGAAGTTAAGCCATGAAGAAAACACTCCTTGCAGTCACGCTGGGCGCCGCGTTTACCCTGTCTGCGCCCGCTCATGCCTATCAGACATTTTTCGGGCAGGATTTCAACGGCAGCAACACCGTGCCGCTGGCCTCGTTTCCGAATGCCACAGGGGCGAGAACCAGTTTCCTCTCGAACCTGATCGGGGTAGGCACGGAGAATTTCGAGTCCCAATCCGGTTCCGCGCCGCTGCTGCTGACTTTCCCTGGTGCCGGTACGGCCAACCTGACCGGTGGCGGTAACGTCGCATCGGTTGCGCCGGGAGGTACGAACGGTTTCGGTCGCTATGGCACTTCCGGTGTCCGCTACTGGGAAGTGTCGGCAGGGGGCGGCGGCAACTTCACGATCGATTTCAGTTCCTCGATCGCTGCCTTCGGATTCCATGGGATTGATATCGGCGATTTCAGCGGGACGGTTCAGGTGCGCCTGACGCATCAGGGGGGCGGTACGGACACCATCAACGTGCCCCACGGTTCCGGCTTCAGCAACATGAATGGTTCGGTTCTTTATTTCGGCATCATTGCCCAGTCGGAAGCAGAGGAATTCACGAAAGCCGAGTTCCTGACGACGACCGGTTCGGGCGATGTGTTCGGATTCGACGACATGACCATCGGCAGCCGTGAGCAGGTTTGCACGGGGAACTGCGTTCCCGAGCCGGGCTCGCTGGCTCTGCTGGGCGGTGCCCTGGCAGCCCTTGCGGCGATTCGCCGGCGTCGTTTCGTGTAAATCGTTTCGTTTGTTGGAAAAGCCCGTCGCAAATGACGGGCTTTTTTTTTGTCATAATTCGGCATTCGCCATTAATTCAAGCGGTTTCCCGGCGTCATTAATTCATTTATCAAGCAAATTCTGTAATATCAAGAAAGATAAGCATTTTTACAAGCCGTCTGGTTTTGTTGTCAAAATTTTTTACGGTTTTCCCATCCCTCGTGAATTACTTCACAGCCTGCTTCAGGCTTCCTGCGTAATCTTTCCCGCAGTAATCACGAAGACTTGTACCGGTTTCGCAAATCCGCAACAAAACATCCGCTTGCAATCATGAAATGGCAAGGGGTGTCTGGTTCCGATAATGGGTAAGGAAATCGGCAGATCTGTCTCCGCCCTGTAACGATGTTGCGACAGCATTGGGACGGATGACGATAAAGCGGCAAAGAAGAATTCGAGAGGGGGCAAGCGTGGTACGTGTTTTCAATCTGTACTTTCCGACCAGGACGGTATTCCAGATAGGCCTTGAAGCCAGCCTGTTGTTCGTAGCGGCGATCTATGGGGCCATCCTGTACTACCCCTGGACCGCAGGGTCGGAGTTGCTCGGGACCATTCCCAAGGCCGCGGCAATCGCGGTTGCCATGACAGTCCTTTTCAGCGTGCTGGGTTTGTACAGGCCGGATCAGCCGAGAGGCTACCCGGCGATCGTGGCGCGCATACTCGTTGCTTTTCTTTTCGGCTTGCCGCTCCTGCATTGGATGTTCTATGCCCTGCCGAACGGCGAATTGTGCCGCGAAGCGCTGGACGTGACGCTCGTCTTCGGCCTGGCGGGGAATCTTTCCCTGCGTGCAGCGTTCCAGCGGGCCGATACGGTTTCGCCGCTTTTCGCCCGCCGGGTGCTCATCCTGGGCACCGGCGCCGATGCGGCAAGCGTGGAGGAGGAGTTGCACAAGACGGGCGTGCCCGGCCTGCATGTCGTCGGCTTCTATCCCATCGAATCCGAAGAGAACATCGTGCCGACGCACCGCATTCTTTCCAGCGCCCTGTCGGTAACGGAAACCGTGCGCCGCTACGATGTGCATGAAATCATCGTGGCCGTGGCCGAGCGGCGCGGCGGCGTCGTTCCCTGGAATAATCTGCTCCATTGCAAGCTCGTCGGCATCAAGGTACTCGATCTTTCCGCATTCTTCGAGCGCTGCTGGGGGCAGGTGCGAATCGAATCTCTGCGGGCAAGCTGGTTCATCTACGGGGATGGTTTTCGCCAAGGGCTGGCGCGAACGATCATCAAGCGCACGTTCGATATCGTGGTCAGCGCTTCGCTGTTGATCCTTGCCTTGCCGGTCATGATTCTGACGGCAATCGCGATCATGCTGGAAAGCGGACGCCCGGTCATTTATTGGCAGGAGCGCGTCGGGCAGGGCGGACAGAACTTCAATGTGTACAAATTCCGCAGCATGCTTACCGATGCCGAGTCGGACGGCAAGCCGCGCTGGGCTCAGGCCAATGATGACCGCGTGACGCGCGTTGGGCGTTTTATCCGGAAGACGCGGATCGACGAGCTGCCGCAACTGTTCAATGTGCTCAAAGGGGATATGAGTCTGGTCGGGCCGCGCCCCGAACGGCCTTTCTTCGTCAGGCAATTGGAGCAGCAGCTGCCGTTCTACGAGGTGCGCCATAGCGTGAAGCCCGGCGTCACGGGCTGGGCACAGGTCTGCTACGAATACGGTGCCTCGGTCGACGATGCAGCCAACAAGCTTCGATACGACCTGTACTACGTCAAGAACCACTCTTTGTTCCTTGACGTCCTCGTTCTGTTCAAGACGATACGCGTTGTCCTGACAGGTCACGGCTCCCGCTAGGGGCATTTCGACTGCCCCAGCCGGCAGTCGAAACAGTACGGTCGGGTGTAGTTGGCCTACAATGCTCCGTTATGAAATTCTGATATTTCCGGGATGATGATGGAGGCAGGTTTGCATGGACTGCCGTTTTCTCTGATCCCATTCAATCGATGATTCGGAGAGTGCAAACGACCTTCATGGCGATCGGGCTATGGGAGAAATGAACGATAGCCTGGCGGCATGGAGTTATGGCCTTGCCGCGCTGGCTTTCCTGGCCTTTAGCGTCCAGCTGAGTTTGAGTTGGCGCGGCGGGTTGCGCGGCTCGCTCGTGCTTTCGGCGGTTGTCCTGACGACGCTCTGGCTCGGCTTTTCCTTCGTTTTCGTTCTTTCCGGAGGGGGCGCTTACTGGCTGGTCGCCGGCATCGCGGATGTATTGCGTCAGGGCGCCTGGTTTGCCCTGCTCATCGCTCTGCTCAATCTGCCCACGATCCCGGACGAATCCCCCGGAGCACAGGTCGCTGCCCTGGGCAAGAACGTGGTCGTCCGTTTGCTGGGGGTGATTCTGGCCGCGGGGTTGCTCGTGCAGATCTGGCACGGCTTCAGTCTGTTGAATACCGGCCTGGCGCCCTCTTACTTGCGGCAGCTGTCCTTCGGTAGCTCCTTGGCCTTCGCCATAGTGGGCTTGTTGCTGGTCGAACAGCTTTTCCGCAACGTTCCCGTTCATGCTCGCTGGGGAATCAAGCCCATTTGCCTGGGATTGGCCGGAATATTTGCCTTCGATGTCTATCTCTATGCGGAAGCCTTCCTGTTCAGGCAACTGGATTTGGAAATCTGGAGCGTGCGGGGCATCGTTTGCGCCTTCATTATTCCGTTCATAGCGATTTCTGCGGCCCGCAACCGGGATTGGACGCTGAATATTGCCGTCTCGCGGCACGTGGTGTTTCATTCGACGACCCTGCTTGCCTCCGGCCTGTATTTGCTGGCGATCGCCGGCGCTGGATATTTCGTCCGGTATTTCGGCGGCAGCTGGGGAAGGGCGCTGCAGACGGTTTTCCTGTTCGGCGCCTTGCTGGGGCTAGGCCTGGTCATCCTGTCCGGAAGCCTACGCTCGAAGCTGCGCGTCTTCGTGAACAAGCATTTTTTCAGCTATCGGTTCGACTACCGCGAGGAATGGCTCAAGTTCACGATGGCGCTGTCCGCGCAGGATCCGCAGCTGAACATACGCCAGCTCTCGATCAAGGCACTGGCCGATCTGGTGGAAAGCCCGGGCGGGGCACTGTGGCTGCGCGACGGCACGGGGGCGCTGACTCCTTCGGCGCGGTTGAACGTGCCGGATGTCCAGCGGAGCGAGCCGGACACCGGGTCGTTTGCCCGGTATTTGTCCGCATCGGGATGGGTGATCAACATCGATGAATACAAGGCGACCCCCGAAAAATATCGTGGCCTGGAACTGCCATCCTGGGTGTTGGAGACGCCGAACGCCTGGCTGATCATTCCGTTGGTGTCGCTCGACGAACTGCTTGGCTTCGTCATCCTGGCAACGCCCAGAACGCGATTCGAGATCAATTGGGAGGTGATCGATCTCCTGAAAACTGCCGGCAGGCAGGCGGCGAGCTTCCTGTCGCAAATGCAGTCGGCCGAGGCGCTGCTGGAATCGAAGAAATTCGAGGCCTTCAACCGAATGTCGGCCTTCGTGGTGCACGACATCAAGAATCTCGTGGCGCAGCTTTCCTTGCTGCTGAAGAATGCCGAGCGACATCGCGACAACCCTGAATTCCAGGCCGACATGTATGCCACGGTGGATCATGCCGTGGAACGCATGAGGCGAATGCTGCTGCAGTTGCGGGCAGGAACGGAACCGATCGACAAGCCGGAAGCCGTGGACCTAGAGTCGGTGGTCCGGCGGGTGGCCAAAGCGACGTCCGGCCAGAAGCCACCACTCGACGTAGAGACGGAGGAAGGGGTGGTGGCGCTGTGCCATGGCGACCGGATGGAGCGGGTGCTGGGGCACCTCGTGCAGAATGCACGAGAGGCCGTCGCGGAAGGCGGAAAGGTTTGGCTTCGGCTCGGTCGCGAGAATGGCCACGCCTGCCTCGAGGTAGGCGATAATGGCCATGGCATGAGTGCGGAATTCATGCGGGAGCGTCTGTTCAAGCCCTTTCAGACCACGAAGCAGTCGGGCATGGGCATCGGGGTCTATGAGAGTTACCAATACATTTCGGAATTGGGAGGCAGGATGCTGGTGGACAGCCAGCCGAACGTCGGGACGCGCGTGACGCTGTTGCTGCCGTTGCAGGGTCAGCAGGGTGAGATGCGCCAATCGGAGAGCAATCCGGCATGAATGATAAGCGACGTACCTTGTTGATCGTCGAGGACGATCCTGCGCTGCAGAAGCAGATGCGCTGGGCGTTCGACCGATACGAAACGGTGTTTGCCGGCGACAGGGAAGCGGCGATCACGCAATTGAGGCGCTGCGAGCCGGCTGTCGTGACGATGGATCTTGGGTTGCCGCCCGAACCGGACGATGTGATCGAGGGATTTGCGCTGCTCCAGCAGATTCTCGCGCTGGCGCCCGACACCAAGGTGATCGTTCTGACCGGGCAGCATGATCGGCAGAATGCGGTGAAGGCCGTCGGGCTGGGTGCCTACGATTTCTTCGCCAAGCCGTTCGAGTCCGATCTGCTGACTATGACCATCGAACGCGCTTTCCGGCTACATGACTTGCAGCAGGAGAAGCGCCGTCTGGAGGAGTCGCGCCAGGACGACGCACTCGCGGGTTTCTTGACCCGTGATCCGGATACCCTGCGCATTTGCAGGACGGTGGAGAAAGTCGCGGCGACCAACGCCACGTGTCTTCTCCTGGGCGAAAGCGGCACCGGCAAGGAAGTGCTGGCGCGCGGGCTGCACGATCTGTCACCCCGCAAAGCCGAGCGCTTCGTCGCGATCAACTGCGCGGCGATTCCGGAGAACCTGCTCGAGAGCGAGCTGTTCGGCTATGAGAAGGGCGCGTTTACTGGGGCGGCGAAGCAGACCCAAGGCAAGTTCGAACTGGCCAACAAGGGGACGCTGTTTCTCGACGAGATAGGCGATCTGCCTCCGCCCTTGCAGGCCAAGCTGCTGCGCTTCCTGCAGGAACGGGTCGTCGAGCGCGTCGGCGGGCGGGTCGAGATACCGGTGGACGTGCGCATCGTGTGTGCCACGCACCAGGAATTAAAGGCGCTGATTGCCGAAAACAGTTTTCGCGAAGACCTGTATTACCGCCTGGCGGAGATCGTCGTCGAGATTCCGCCCCTGAGAGCGCGCAAGGGAGACGCGGTCCTGCTGGCCAACGCCTTCGTCAAGCGCTTTGCCGCCGATCAGAAGCGCGGAGCGATGTCATTGGGCGAAGACGCCATCGGCGCCATCGACGCCTACGCCTGGCCGGGCAACGTGCGCGAGTTGGAGAACTGCATCAAGCGCGCCGTCATCATGGCCGATGGATCGCGCATTGCCGCGGCGGATCTTGGCTTGCAGGTTGATGAAGAGGACCTGGCGATGCTGAATTTGCGGCAGGTGAGGGAAGAGGCGGAGCGGCGCGCGGTCATCAGGGTATTGTCTCGTGTCGGCGGCAATGTCGCCAAGGCGGCCGATGTCCTCGGGGTCAGCCGTCCCACGCTCTATGATCTGATGAACCGGTTCGGATTGAAGCAATCGTGATTGGAGATAGCATGAATTCGCTAATGGCCCATCTGGGTACCAAGTCCCTCATCGTGGCTCTACTCGCCGCATCCCTGGCGGGCTGCGGCGGTGACAAGCCTGAAGCGATGGTTGCTTCCGCGAAGACCTATCTGGCCAAGCAGGACGCCAAAGCGGCCGTGATTCAGTTGAGAAACGCCTTGCAGATAGACCCGAATCTGGCAGAGGCGAGATATCTGCTCGGCATGGCGCATTTCGAGGCCGGTGATTTTCCCTCCGCCGAGAAGGAGTTGCGCCGTGCGCTCGAGTTGGGTGTTGCCGCCGATCAGGTTGTTCCGGCCTTGGCGCAGTCCGTGCTTCAGCAGGGGGATCCGGCGAAGGTGCTCAAGGAGTTCGGTCAAGCCAGTCTGGGCGCGCCGGAGGCGAAGGCCGATTTGTTGACCACGCTTGCGTCCGCTCATGCCGCGCAGGGCAAGATGGATGCGGCCAAACGGCAGTTGGCCGAGTCGCTGCAACTTCTGCCGGACAACGCCAAGGCAACGCTGGGCATGGCCCGCATCAAGATCGCGGAAAGCGATCTGCCCGGGTCACTCGAACTGGTCGAGAAGGCGCTTGGCAAGTCGCCTGGCATGCATGAGGCGCTGACCCTCAAGGCGGGGCTCTTGGTTGCGCAGGGAAAGAACGACGAAGCCATACAGGTTCACGAGGAGATCATCCGCCTGAAACCGGAGAATGTTCGCGCCCGGTTTTCGCTGGTCAGCCTACTGATCAGGGCGAACAAGCTCGATGCGGCGACCGTCCAACTGGAGGCAATGCAGAAAATTGCGCCAAAGGATCCGCAAACGCTTTATACCCAGGCACTGCTGGCGCATCAAAAGAAGAATCCGACGGTATCCCGCGAAGCCATCCTGCAGGTGCTCAAGATTGCCCCCGATCATTTGCCGAGCCTGCTGCTGGCGGGGACGGTCGAATATGAGTTGGGCTCCTATGTGCAGGCCGAAACCTATCTGAAGAAGGCACTCGAGCGCGCTCCGAAGCACGTGCTTGCCAGGCGATTGCTGACACTCACGTATCTGCGTTCTGGACAGGCGAGCCGTGCTGTCGAGACGATTCGTCCGGCTCTCGAACAAGCGCCGAACAGCCTGGAAATCTTGCTCACCGCCGGCGAGGCCTATCTCTATAACAACGAGTTGGATCAGGCCGCGAAACTGTACGAGAAGGCGGCGTCGATCGACAGCAAGAGCGCGGTTGCCAAGACACGGTTGGCCATGACCCGCTTGGCGCACGGCGATACCGAGGCCGGCTTCCGGGAACTCGAGTCTGCTGCGGCACTCGATTCGAATCAGATCCAGGCCGACGTCACCCTGATAGCGGCCTACCTGCGTCGCAACGAGGCGGACAAGGCGCTGGCTGCCGTAGCCAACCTCGAGAAAAAGCAGCCGAAGAATCCGCTGACGCATAATCTGCGCGCCACGGTTCTGCTGGTTAAAAAGGACATTCCGGGCGCGCGCAAGAGCCTGGAGCGGGCGCTGGAACTGCAGCCGACCTATTTCCCGGCTGTCATGACGCTGGCGCGGCTGGATTTCCAGGAGAAGAAATACGACGCGGCAAGGAAGCGCTTCACCGACCTGCTGGAGAAGGACCCGAAAAACCCGCAGGCATTGCTGGCGCTCTCGCAGCTCCGTGCCGAAACCAAAGGATCGCAGCAGGAGATCCTCCAACCGATCGAACAGGCGGTGAGCGGCAATCCGGAGGCCGTCGAGCCCCGCCTGGCCCTTATCCAGTTTTTCATGCGCAACAAGGATATGAAGAAGGCCCTGTCGGCTGCGCAGGATGCCCATGCGGCCTTGCCTGACAAACCGCAGATCCTGGATGTCCTGGGGCAGTTGCAGCTGGCTTCGGGTGATTCGAACCAGGCGCAGACGACCTTCAACAAGATGGCCCAGGCACAGCCGAAATCGCCAGTACCCTTGTTGCGCCTCGCCGATGCCGCGATGATGGCCAAGAACAGTCAGGATGCGCAGCAGGCGCTGCAGAAGGCGCTGGCGCTCGACCCGGGCAATGTGGACGTGTTGCGTCGTCTGGTCGGTTTGCATGTGTCGGCGGGGCGATTCGACGATGCGCTGGCAGTGGCGCGCAAGGCGCAGAAGGAGGCGCCCAAGTCCCACGTCGGCTGGCTGCTCGAAGGCGATGTGCTGGCCGCCCAGAAGAAATGGGGCGAGGCTACCACCGTCTATCGGGCGGGGCAGAAAAAGTTCAATACCGTCGATTTCGTCCTGAGGCAGTACGAAGCTTTGGTGCAGGGCGACAAGAACGCGGAAGCAGAGAAACTTGCCACCGAGTGGATGAAAGCCAACCCCAAGGATGGCGCTCTTCGCATATACCTCGCCGAGCGTGCCACCCGCAAAGGGCAATTCGATGTTGCGGTGAAACACTACAAGGCGGTTCTGCAGTTGCAGCCGGAAAACGCGGTGGTCCTCAACAACCTGGCGTGGAACGCCGGACAGTTGAAGGACCCTGAGGCAATCAAATATGCCGAGAAGGCCCTGGCATTGCAGCCGAACAACCCGGTCGTCATGGATACGCTGGGTGTATTGCTCGTGGCGCAGGGGAATGCGGCTCGCGGCCTCGAATTGCTGCAGAAGGCTGTCGAGCTTGCACCGGATGTTCCTGCCATTCGTCTGAATCTGGCCAAGTCCTTGGCGAGCGCAGGGCGCAAGGACGAAGCCAGGCGCGCGCTCGAACCGTTGGTAAAGCTGGGCGACAAATTCCCAGGCAAGGATGAAGTCGCGGCGCTGATGAAAACGCTTTGATGAATGGGCGTACAGAGAGTTGAAAGGTATTAAATGACCACTATTGCCGTTGTCGGATTGGGCTATGTCGGATTGCCCTTGGCCGTCGAGTTCGGGAAAAAATACCCTACCGTCGGTTTTGATCTTTCCAAGGAAAAAATTGAGCATTACCGGCGGTTTGTCGATCCGACCGGTGAGGTCGGCACTGCCGATCTGAGGGCGGCGGAGCAGCTGACGGTGACCTCGGATCCTGCCGAGCTGGCGAAGGCGGATTTCATCGTCGTCGCGGTGCCGACGCCGGTGGACGAGGCGCACCAGCCGGATTTCAAACCGCTCGTCGGGGCCAGCGAATCGGTCGGCCGGCATTTGAAGCGCGGCGCGACGGTCGTGTTCGAATCCACCGTATACCCCGGCGCAACGGAGGAAATCTGCGTGCCGGTGATTGAAAAAGCCTCCGGCATGAAATGGAAGCTGGACTTCCATGTCGGGTATTCGCCGGAACGGATCAATCCGGGTGACAAGGAACGCACGCTGACAAAGATCGTCAAGCTCGTCTCCGGAGACTCGGAGGAGACGCTTGAGCGCGTCGCTAACACCTACGGCAGCATTATCAAGGCGGGGGTCTACCGTGCCAGCAGCATCAAGGTGGCGGAGGCGGCCAAGGTCATTGAAAACACGCAGCGCGACCTGAACATTGCGCTGATGAATGAATTGGCGATCATATTCGATCGCGTCGGCATCGACACCCTCGAGGTGCTCGAGGCGGCAGGAACGAAATGGAATTTTCTGCCGTTCCGGCCCGGATTGGTCGGCGGGCACTGCATCGGCGTCGATCCCTACTATCTGACGCACAAGGCCGACATGCTCGGTTACCACCCGCAGGTGATTCTGGCTGGCCGGCGCATCAACGACGGCATGGGCAAGTTCATTGCGGAACAGACTATCAAGCACATGGTCCTGAACGGCTCGCCCGTGAAAGACGTCCCGGTGATCGTCCTGGGGCTCACATTCAAGGAAAACTGCCCGGATCTGCGCAACTCGCGGGTCATCGACGTCATTCGCGAGCTGCAGTCGTATGGCGTGGATGTACATGTCCATGATCCGGTTGCCGATTCCGACGAGGCGGTGCATGAATATGGGGTTAAGCTCGCAAAATGGGACGAGTTGCCACGCGGGGCAGCAATCGTGGCGGCCGTCGCCCATAATGAATTCAGGAACCGTCCAGTGGAAGAATTGCTGCAGAAGCTTCAGCCGGGCGGGGTATTCATCGACGTCAAGAGTCAGTACGATCAGCGAGCCATGAGGAGTATGGGAGTCGAGGTCTGGCGACTATGATCGAGCGGGAAAAGTCAGTGCGACCAAGACGGCGACGGCTGGGAGTGCCGGCGTTGTGCCTTGTGACATCGTTCTGCATGATTTCCCCCGCGCTGTACGCCCAGGGCCAAGCCGCCGGTCAGCCACAGAACATGCTCGCCGAAGCCCTGGCGTACGAGCACGGAGAAGGGGTTCCCAAGGACTATCAACGCGCTGCAGAGCTGTATTGCGCTGCGGCCAAGCAAGGGAACGCGGAAGCCCAGTACAGTCTGGGTTGGATGTATGCCAACGGCCGTGGCTTGGAGAGGAACGACCAGTTGGCGGCAGGGTTGTTCGGCTTGGCGGCCGCGCAGGGCCATGAACAGGCCAGGCGAATGCAGCGGTTTGTCGGTGAGAGCAGTGGGATGCTGCCGGATTGCATGATCCAGCGCGAGGAACCGCTGTTTGCAGTGACCAGCGAAGACGTGGCGCTTTACGCGGCCTCTCCGGAACGCAAGCGAATCGTCGAGTTGGTGCGCGATTTGGCGCCCGAATACAAGGTGAGCCCTCGATTGGCGCTGGCGGTTATCAGCGTCGAGTCGAATTTCAATGTCAGGGCGCGCTCGCCGAAGGACGCTCAGGGGTTGATGCAACTTATCCCCGAAACATCGGCGCGCTTTAACGTCAGGAATGCCTACGATCCGATCCAGAATGTACGCGGCGGTTTGGCGTACCTCCGCTGGCTTCTGGCCTATTTCAAGGGGAACGTGGCCTTGGTCGCCGCGGGCTACAACGCCGGGGAGAAAGCTGTGGACCGGTATCGCGGCATTCCTCCCTATGCGGAAACCCGGAACTACGTCAAGCGTATCATGCAGTTGTTCAGGTACGAGGAGCACCCCTACGACGAGACCGTGACGGATGCTTCGCCGGCGCTGCAGGTTGTTGGCATGCGCTAACGGTTGATCATGAGTTGGCGGCTGTTCGTCTGGCTGGGGCAAAGGCATATGGTTTGGTTCTTTGCCATGGCGTTGGCTTGTACTGCGCCGGCGTCCCTTGCCGGTGTTACGGAGGCCATCGAAAGAGTCAAGCCTTCGATCGTTGCGGTTGGTACTTACCAAAAAACGCGCAGTCCCGCTTTCAAGTTCTTCGGCACGGGATTTGTCGTCGGCAATGGATTGCTGATTGCCACGAATGCCCATGTTGTGCCCTCAAAGATCGATACGGAACAATTCGAAGCTTTAGTGGTGCAGTTGCCGGCGCTGGGGAGTCGTCCGGCCCAATTGCGCGAAGCCAGACTGGTGGCGGAAGATAAGGCGCACGACGTGGCTTTGTTGCGCATTTCCGGGGCTGCACTGCCGGCGTTGGTATTGCGTGACTCGAACAGTGTCCGCGAGGGACACACCTATGCGTTCACCGGATTCCCCATCGGCGGGATCCTGGGTTTGTCTCCGGTCACCCATCGGGCCATGGTTTCGTCCCTCACACCAATAGCGCTGCCAACCGGACATTCCGCGCAACTGAATCAGCAGGCCATCGCCAGGATCAAGAGCGGCGTATTTACGATATTCCAGTTGGACGCAACCGCCTATCCTGGAAACAGCGGCAGCCCACTTTACGACCCCGAAAGCGGCGAGGTCGTCGGCGTCATCAACATGGTTTTTGTCAAGGGCAGCAAGGAAAGCGGCCTGACCCAGCCGAGCGGGATCAGCTTCGCCATCCCGATCGAATATCTGCAAAAGCTTTTGGGATCCGTAGGCCAGTGATGTCGAAAAATTTTACACAGGCACGGTGTTGAACTTCGAAAGAGCTTGCTAGCACATGAGAAATATCATTACGTTCAATAGGTTATAGAGATAACCCGTGTTTCGCATGATAATTGCTTGTAAACTTGTGAAGAAGCACGTCCGGGATCGTTAATTTGTTGGATCATTGCCACTTTTTTCACAGCCGATTCCGGAGAGATCAGTTATTTTGTTTTTGTGTATTTCACCACTTTGGCTCGGGCAAACATGTCGCAAGAAGGTAACAATGAAACGGTGAAAAGTCAGGCGAACCGGGACGGCATGTCCGAGAATCGCCGGCGACTGATGCGCGCAGGGTTGGCGGCCGCGCCAGTTGTTTTGACGCTGAAAAGCCGTTCTGTGCTGGCGACAGGTGGCCACAACTGCGTTAAGCCGTCCGCGTTCTCGTCTCTGCAGGCGGCGAACATGCACCTTAGTCATCCGGTCCAGAACGATTTTGCGTGCCTGTCACACGGTTATTGGATCAATCATAATCATCCTGCGCCGTACTCGACCAAGTCGAAATCATTTTTCCTCGCTGTGCCTTCCGGTGCTCCGAGCGGTTCCGTGACGGCGGGCTTTTCCCCGGACGTGAGCGGGCAGTTTGCCGGTAAGACCCTTCAGCAGGTTCTGGAAATGGGGGGCGGGGGATTGATTGCCTTGGCTCGTCACACCGTCGGGACGTTTCTGACCGCAGTTTATTATGGCGACGATCCGACCAAGGTGTTGCTGACGACGTTCCAGTGCAGACAAATGTGGTCGGCGCTTGCCGTCGGCGGAACGTGGTCGCCTTTCCCTGGCGCCAACTGGAATCTCGCTGATACCCTCGCCTACTTCGATTACGTATACTAGCCCCCTTTAAGCAAGGGGCTTTGTCGTGCGTGACTCACATTGGGTCTGCCGTCGAGGGGCGGATTTATCGCTGCAACATTGGCCGGACAGTTCGATCCTGTTCGACGAGGCAAACGGTTCATTGCAGTGCCTCAATCCCGCCGCAGGTCGTATGATGGCCTTGTTTCTTCAACAATCCGATTGGACATCCGGCGAGTTGGTCCGAGCCTTATTCGGTGAAGTCATCCATCGCGAAGACCTCGAATCCGTTGAGACCGCGCTAGAGAACTTCCTTACATTGAACCTGATCGCACGCTTGCCGGATTGACTGCCTCGACGCTTGCAAGTATCCCGCGCGCCGATCTGCGGCGGTGCCTCGCACACGAAGGCATCCGCTTAAGGATCCCTCCGTTCGTCGCTCATATCCGAAGCCCTATTCCGATTGTCGGCGAGGGTCTTTCGGCACTCTATGCGGAATATGAACTGCTGCCAGCACACGGTGGATTTGCCGATTTCCATGTCGCCGTTCGATATGGCCGCCGCTTGCCTCGGCCGCTCTGCATATTCGAGATGGATGGGCTCCGTCCATTTACCCCTTTGGCCGCAGGTGAGGCCTTTGCTTTCCTCGAATGGGGACTCAATTGGTGCATCACCGGCTATTGCCACACGGTGCTGACGATTCACTCGGCCGTACTTGAGCGGGCCGGCCGGGTGCTCATCATGCCTGCTCCACCCGGTTCCGGAAAAAGCACGCTCTGCGCGGCGTTGCTGTTGAGTGGCTGGCGCCTCTTATCCGACGAGATGGCTCTGCTGGATCCAGCGACGGGAATGATCTTGCCTTCGCCGCGCCCGGTGAGCCTGAAGAACGCATCCATCGAGATCATCCGCCGGATGGCCCCCCAGGCCATGTTCGGCCCGGTGGCTTACGACACAATGAAGGGAACGGTTGCACACATGCGCGTTCCTTCGGAAAGCCTGGTGCGATCGGCGGAAGCGGCGTTGCCCGGCTGGGTCATTTTCCCGCGCTACGAGGCCAATGCATCCGTCAGCCTCACACCACGCCCGAAAGGCGACAGCTTCATGCAACTCGCCGAAAACTGCTTCAATCAGAACGTACATGGGCGCGCTGGTTTCAATGCACTTTCCGAACTGATTGAGCGAAGCGATTGTTACGATTTCTCCTATGGAAGGTTAGAGGAGGCGATCGAGGTCTTTTCAAATCTGCCAATGCCCGAATGACCTTGCCTTCGATCAATCTGTTGGTTTCTTCCATGCTGGACCCGTCGGTGCTGGCCGGGCTGAACGAGGCCGAATGGGACTTGCTGATTCGCCAGGCGCGTGCGGCGGATCTGCTGGGACGCATAGCGATATCGAGCAAGAAGGTGGGGATGCTGGACCGCATTCCTGCGCAACCGAGAATGCATATTGCCTCAGCCGCCAAAATGGCGGAGAGACAACAACGAGAATTGCGGTGGGAAGTCGAGCAAATCCGCGAGGCCCTGGCCCCGATCGGGGTGCCCGTGGTCTTGCTGAAAGGGGCGGCCTATGTGATGGCTGGCCTCGACGCGGCAGAAGGCCGCATGGTTTCGGACGTGGACATACTTGTACCCCGGGAGGCATTGGTCGAGGTCGAATCGGCATTGATGAAGAAGGGCTGGATTTCCGCGGCGAAGAGCGCATATGACCAGCGCTACTACCGCACCTGGATGCACGAATTGCCTCCCCTGCGGCATATTAAGCGCGGCACCGTGATCGATGTTCATCACGCGATCCTGCCGACCACTTCACGACTGCGTCCCAGCTCCGCCAAGCTACTGGAGGGAGCACGAACGGTAGCCGGCGAAGGTAGCATCAAGGTCCTTTCGCCGGAAGATATCGTTCTGCATAGCGCTTCGCATCTCTTCCACGAGGGTGAATTCCATCATGGCCTGCGAGATCTGTTCGATATCGGCAGTCTGTTACGCGAATTTGGCGGTGACGGATGTTTCTGGCAAAGGCTGGTTCCGCGTGCGCATGAACTGGAGCTGATACGTCCGCTGCAATACGCCCTGCGCTACGGGCATATCATTCTGAGAATGCCCGTGCCGGAGGAGGTTGGTCGCGAACTCGAGGTGACTCCTGGAGGACGCAAAGAGGGAGTGTTTCTATCGTATATGGATTCGCTCTTCCTTCGGGCCTTGCGGCCCGATCATGCGTCGACTTCGGATGGCTATACTGCGCTGGCTCGCGGTCAGCTCTATCTGCGCGGGCATTGGCTAAGAATGCCTCCCTGGCTGCTGCTGCGACATTTGTTGCACAAGGCATTTTTGCGGCCCAGATCGGCGAGCACGTGAATTGCAGGCTTGTCGCGGGAATAATTGATGCCACCACGTTTCGTTTTTGTTCGTTGATAATGCCAGGGTAACGTCCGGTCGGGAATCAGTCGCGTAGGGGAGCCATCATGTTTGAGTGTCGATTGCGTAGGTCGTCATGTCATTGAGTACCTTGCAGATTGTTGTTCTCTCGGGCGGCTCCGGGACGCGGTTGTGGCCGCTTTCTCGCGAGCAGTTTCCGAAGCAGTTGCTTCCGCTGACTGGTGATCTGTCGCTGTTGCAGGCGACGGCTAAGCGGCTGGATGGATTCAAGGCGGCGCTGTTGGATCCCCGGTTGATTGTAGTTTGCAACGAGGAGTATCGATTCCAGACAGCCGAGCAGTTGCGCCAGATTGGACGAACGACCCAGTCGATCATTCTTGAACCGGCGGGACGGAATACCGCGCCTGCCTTGACGCTGGCTGCGCTAGCCACTGAGGCGGATCCAGTGTTATTGGTCATGCCGGCCGATCACGTGGTAGGGGACGTTGGGGCGTTCCAGCAGGCCATTGCATGTGGGGTGCAATATGCCTGCAACGGCGCAATCGTGACCTTCGGAATATCTCCGGACAGGCCTGAAACAGGCTACGGTTATATCCGCGCAGGCGCTTTGATTGAGGGCGCAGCCAACCCTGCACGACGCCTGGAGGGATTCACCGAGAAACCCGATGCTGCGACGGCTGCGAAGTATATTTCGAGTGGCGAGTATCTCTGGAATAGCGGGATCTTCATGCTGCGCGCCTCTGTATGGCTAGCGTCGATTAGGCGCTTCCGGCCAGACATCAGCGCTGCATGCGAGTGCGCGTATTCAAATGGCAAAGCCGATCATGATTTTTTCAGAGTCGAAAAGGAGGCCTTTGTCGCCTGTCCTTCGGAATCCATTGACTACGCGGTGATGGAAAAGACTGCCGGTGAACGCGGTGGCGTTGAACTTGTTGTGGTGCCTATGTCGGCAGAATGGTCGGACGTTGGCGCCTGGGATGCACTTTGGCAGGTGGTGCCGAAGGACGGCGAAGGAAATGCGGCGCGCGGCGATACATTGCTACACGATACCCATGACTCAATGGTGGTTGCTGGTGAACGGCTGGTGGCCTGCTTGGGGGTACACGATCTGATTGTGGTCGAGACGGCGGATGCCGTCATGGTGGCCCACAAGGACAAGACACAGGACGTCAAGCATATCGTCGCTCGCCTGAAGGCGGAGCGTAGGCCTCAAGTGACAGCACATCGCAAGGTGTACCGACCGTGGGGATGGTACGACTCAATCGATGGCGGGGAGCGTTTTCAGGTGAAACGGATTGTGGTGAAGCCCGGCGCCACCCTGTCATTGCAGATGCACCACCACCGGGCGGAGCACTGGGTCGTGGTTCGTGGAACCGCCAAGGTGACCCGGGGCGACGATGTATTTCTGGTGTCGGAGAACGAGTCGACCTTCATTCCGCTTGGAGTGAAGCATCGATTGGAGAATCCTGGCATGGTGCCGCTTGAATTGATTGAGGTGCAATCGGGCTCCTACCTTGGTGAGGATGACATCGTTCGGTTCGAGGATGCTTACGGTAGAGGCTAGGTCGGCGTGAACATATTGGTGACCGGCGGTGCCGGATATATTGGTTCGCACACTTGCGTTGAACTGCTGCAGGCCGGCCATTCCGTTTTCATCGTTGACAATTTTTCCAATAGCTCTCCGGTTGTCATTGAGCGACTGAGTGCCATTGCTGGACGTGCTCCTAACGTGGTGCGAGCCGATATTCGCGACCGTGCTGCGATGGAACGAGTATTCAGCAGCAACCGGTTCGACGCGGTAATTCATTTTGCCGGCCTCAAAGCGGTCGGCGAGTCGGTCGATGAACCGATTCTCTACTACGAGAACAATGTAGTTGGCTCGTTGCTGTTGTTCGAGACCATGGCTGCCCATGGCGTCAAGGCGATCGTATTCAGTTCTTCGGCGACTGTTTATGGCGACCCCGCCAGCGTACCGATCCGGGAGGACTTTCCTTTATCCCCGACCAATCCTTATGGGCGTTCGAAGTGGATGGTCGAGGAGATATTGCGAGATATTTCCCGCTCAGACTCATCATGGAAGATCGCGTTGCTTCGCTATTTCAACCCAGTGGGCGCTCATGAAAGCGGCCAGATCGGTGAGGATCCACAGGGAACTCCGAACAATCTGCTGCCCTACATTAGTCAGGTTGCGGTAGGCCGGCTACGGGAACTCTCCGTTTTTGGAAATGACTATCCGACGCAGGACGGTACAGGCGTGCGCGACTATATTCATGTTGTTGATCTTGCCCGCGGCCATTTGGCTGCACTTGAACACATCGGTAGCGGGGCGGTAGCTATAAATCTGGGGACCGGGTGTGGCTACAGCGTACTGGAGATGATCCGTGCGTTTGAGGAGGCGAGTGGACGCCGGATTCCTTTCCGTATTGCCTCACGACGCCCGGGGGATATCTCAACCTGCTACGCGGATCCGTCTCTGGCGGATAAAATACTTGGTTGGCGCGCGCGTTTCGGATTGCGGGAAATGTGTGTTGATGCCTGGCGTTGGCAACACATGAATCCGGAAGGGTACGGCGCGGCAGGTTAGTCTCTCCTCCTGTGAAACCGTTGAAGGGGTTTACATGGAATTTTTTTCAACCTATAATTCCGCTTCTTTGTAGGGCCGGTCTAAAGATCAGTCCGACGTTCTTTAACAACTGAACAGCCGATAGGTGTGGGTACTTGGTTGGTTGTTGCCTGGGTGGTATGCCTGGGTGGATCGACGTGATTGAGTGCTCACGCTGTAAGAAGTGAAGTTTCAGCTTGGAAGA